>Ga0193751_1000070_pt1 | contig 91993 bp, 84 predicted proteins | sample L1c2metaG_FD_143050 | JGI IMG/M metagenome (GOLD analysis project Ga0193751, IMG submission 143050) | Soil microbial communities from a riparian zone of the East river system, Colorado, United States - L1c2 | ecosystem: Environmental > Terrestrial > Soil > Riparian zone | place: USA: East River... | reverse complement strand
GATCGCGTTTCCCCAGCCGCCGGCGCGCGCGCTTTGGCCCTGGCGTTCGCCGTAACCGATCGATCCGGTGCCTGCGACGACGTTCACCCCGTCGGCCCCCGCAAGCGATCCAGCCCAGCCGCACACCATGTCGTTGCCGCAGGCGTAGCGCCGATGACCCAGAAGCCCGGCAGGCAGCTGTGCCAGTTGCTCGGCGGCGCGAGCATCCTCGCCATAAGCCGGCAGGCCGAAGTAAGCGAAGGCAATGTCTTCGGGAGACACGCCCGCCGCCTCGAAGACCGCGTCGAGCCCCTCGGCGAGCCGGCCCGCCACGCCGTCAATGCCGATCTGGCCGTGATCGGTGGTGCCCGTCTGAGCGCGCCCGAACTCGCGGCCGTCGGAGTCGATCAGCTGAAATCCAGTATTGGATCCCCCGCCGTCCACTCCGAGGAAGGCCTTCCCAGTCACGGCGTGTCGCCCTCGCCAAAGGAATGGATCGTGACGCCCTTCACCACCCGATTTACGAGGCCTTGGGGGTTCGGATTGTCCGGCGTGCGGCCGAGTTCGAGCGAGGCGTGGAACGCGAGCATCTGGGCGAAAGCGACGTAGGGGAACGCCAGCTCTGCGTCGTTCGCCTTCTCGCCACCGGAAACGATCACATCGTTGTCGCCGAGGATCGCAACGGGCCGCCCGGACACCGCCATCACGCGCCGGGCGCGGCCGTCGCCGCGGATCTCCGCGAGCAGGTCGAGATCATAGAGCCGCTTGTAGGGGTCGTTGGAGAGGAACACGACGACCAGGCTATTTGGGTCGACGATGGTCTTTGGTCCGTGACGAAAGCCGAGCGGCGTATCGCCGATCGCGACGACGCCGCCGTTGGTCAGCTCGAGCAGTTTTAGCGCCGCTTCCGCCGCCAGCCCCTTGAACGGCCCGCTGCCGAGATAGACGACCCGGCTGAAGTCCTCCGCCGCCAACTGTCTGGCTGCGCGGCAATGGTCGGCAAGCACGCCTTCGACCATCGCTGCCACTGCGCCGATGCGGGCCTGCATACGCTCGATCCCGCCCAGCGCCGACAAGCCCGCGAGCATCATGGCGGTGAAGCTCGACGTCATGGCGAAGCCGCGGTCGTGCGTCGCCTCGGGCAACAGCAGGAGGCGGCTCGCGCCTTCCTCGCGCGCCCGGCGCGCCAACGCGCCATTGGCATTGCAGCTGATGACGAGGTGGCGGACGTTCGGCAGGAGCTGATCGGCGAGCGCGACCGTCGCGACGCTTTCGGGACTGTCGCCCGAGCGGCCGAACGAGATGAGCAGCGTGGGCGCGGCGGGACCGAGATAAAGGGCGGGGGCGGAGACGATGTCCGTCGTGGCGATCGCCTCCACCCGGCACGGCAGGGCGGCCTTGAGCGTCGGCGCCAGCACCTGTCCGATAAAGTCCGAGGATCCCGCGCCGGTGAGGATGATTCGCGCGGCCTGGTCGGCGAGGCTGCGCGCCAGGAACTCCTCCAGCTCGGCGCGTTGCGCCGCCAGCTCAGTCTGAGTCGCCTCGAGACAGGCAGGCTGCTGCGCGATCTCGCGCGCCGTCCATTGGCCGTTCGCCGCGGCCAGGACGGAGGGCTCATAACCGAGGCTAAGCATCTTAGCTCATCGGGTCCTGCGAGACGGCGGCGTGGTAATCATCGAGGACGGTGGAGATGTGGGCCAGGACCATCGACGCGGGACGAACCGCGTCCGCCTCGCCCCGACGGATCGCGGCATAGGCGGACGGCAGATACTGGCTGACGAGCGGCAGAGGCGCGGGATTCGCTTCGAGGTTCGCGAACATCTCGGCCGTTGCCGCCTGGGCCTCCGCGCCCGGCCAGTAATAGCGAATCCGGTCGCTCAGGCTGTACTGCAGGTGGAAATCGAGCGCCGGGCCGCTGCTGTGGTAGTAGCGCTCCCAATGCTCGGGATTCGCGCGCATCAGCTCCATCATGCGCGCGCGGAAGCCCGAGGCTCGTTTGCCAATCCACTCGCGCTCGATCGCGTCCAGCGCCCAGAGTGCCTCGCGCAAAGCAAAGGTCAGGCCCGGGCCAACCTTCAGAATCGCGAAGTGGTCGCGGACTAGACGAGCGAGGGCCTGTCGCTGCTGGTAGTCAGTCGAATGCGCCTCGAACAGCAGATGCGGCTGACTGGCGATCGAGCGGCTCAGCGCCGCCGCGGCCCCAGGGTCGTAGTCGACGACCTTTCGGTGGTCGAACTCCACGCCTGGTTGCACGACCAGCCCCACAACCCGGGTCCAGGCGCCCTCCAGCCCGGCCTCGGCAAACAGCCGCCGGTGGGCGTCGATGGTCGCCCGCGCCGCCTCGGGCGCGGTGACAGCAAGGCTCTCCAACTCTTCGGCCGCGCCCCCGGGAACCGGCACTTCGGTGCCGATGACGTAGACCGGCGGCTCTCCGCCGGCACATGTCCACGCCGCTTCGGCCGCCGCGCACAATCGAGCCGCACGGCCCGCAATTATCGCCTCGCTCAGCGGGACCGGATCATCGGCGCAGGACATCGAGCAATCGAGATGGATCTTGCGGAAGCCGGCCGCAACATAATCGGCGACCATCTGCTCCCCCCGGGCCATAGCCGTCTCGCCGTCGAGGCTGGTCCAGGCGTTGGGGCCGAGGTGGTCGCCGCCCAACAGGACCCGGCTCCGCGGCAGGCCCACGCGGTCCGCGATCGACCACACGTAGTCGCGGAACCCCCCCGGCGTCATGCCTGTGTAACCGCCGTACTGGTTTACCTGGTTAGAGGTGGCCTCGATCAGGGCGAAGGGCGCGCCATGACGCAGCGCATGGGCGAAAGTCGCCTCGATCACCAGCGGATGGGCGGAGCAGACGGAGCAGACGCCGCAGGGAGCCCCCGCCTTATGACGGGCAATCAGATCGACGATCGCCTGCATGACGACTCACCAACGAATACTGATTCTGTCTCAGCTCCCATACCGCCAACGAACATCGATTCGCCCTATCGATTGATGGAAGCGCTTCCATACCAATCGGGTTGATGTCCGCAATGGGTCGAAAGCGGACACTTCGCTAATGTCCGCAATGGGTGGAAAGCGGACATTAGCGACTTACCGCGTTCGCCGCTTCCTCAACGCTCTCGGGTGGCGGTTCATAGTCTACACCAAGTCGAGGTAGGCCGTGTAAGGTCGCGCGCCCAGCGCGGTGAAGGGCGTCAGGATAATCGCGCCTTCGGCGGCGTCGGCCCGCCATTCCGTGGGGCCTGCGCGCCCGGCGCTCAGGAGCGCGGAACGGCTCAGGACTGGTACGGGCGCGTCTATGTCGGGCTTGACCGCCATCAGGACCAGCGGACCGCGCACCAGCGCCGCCGTGTCGGGATGGCGCGGATCGATTGGCTCCAGGCGCATCGGCAGCGGCAAAAATAGTTCTACCACGTCGCCGCTTTGCCAGAGGCGCCGCACCGCCGCGAATTGCCCGGGGACAGGGGCCGGCTGCGCCTGGCCGTTCACCCGGATCTGCGCCCCGGGCGCCCAGGCGGGAATGCGGAAATGCAGCGTCACGTCAGCGGGCTTCGACGCGGCGAGTGTGAAGGCGACTTTGCCGTCGTAGGGATAGTCGCCCGTCTGGGTAAGCGACAGCTGCGCGCCGTCGTCTTCCCAGCGCAGGGTCGAAGGCACGTACAGATTGACGTAAACCGATTGCGGTCCGCGCAGGTAGAGATTGATCCGATAGTCGGCCGCGACCTGCGGCAAGGTGCCTGAGCAGCAGGCCCAACGTGCCTCCTTGTAGACCCGCCGGGCGTCGAAATTGTAATCGGAATAGTAGAAGTTGCGGCCGTCCGCCTGCAGCGGCAGGGCGCCCAGAACGGTGTTGTACATTACCCGCTCCATGCTGTCCCCGTAGCGGGAATCGCCGATGGCGCGCAGCAGGTAGCGCGTAAGCTTGAAGTGGGCGTACGAGCCGCACGGCGTCTCGAAGTGCGCGTGGGTATTGCGCAGGCTGTCGTACAGGGCGTCGCTGTTCGGCCCGCGGAGCATTTCGTCGGGACCCCAGCCGCCGGTGGCGTAGCTCTGCGCTTGCAGCATGGCGAAGCCGTTCCGTGCTGCGCGCAGATGCTTTTCGCTGCCCGCCGCCAAATAGGCCATCATCGCCGAGCACAGCGAGTTCACATAGCTGTAGGCGTGACGGCCATTCAACACATGCCGGTTCTGCGACAGCGGATCGAACCAGGTCTCGTCATCCAAATATCGACGCCCGAGATCGAAATAGCGCGGGCCGCCCCCGCGCTTCGACGCCAGGAACATATTCTCGGGCAGCGTATAGGACTCGTCCCAGGTCCAGGAGGCGTCGTTGGGATCTTTGTCCATCCGCCAGCGATGGTCATGCTCCACCGCCCGGCTGGGCAGATGCGGCAGGGCCGTGTCGGTCGTCCGCTCCAGGATGGCGAGCGCTTGCGGATCGTCCGCCCAGGTGTGGGAATCCAGCAGCCCGATGGTCAGCTTGTCATAGGTGTAGGCGGGGAAACGGCTCTTGCGGTTGAACTCGCCGGAGATGGTCTGAGCGTAGAGCCGATTGAGCCGAAGCACCTTCTCGCGTACGGCTCTGTCGCCGGTGATCGCATAGCCCCGCGCAAGGGCCGACACCCACTGGCCGAAGTGGCAGCCGGGCGCGAAGCCTTCATCGAAGTTTTTCCGATAGTCGTAGTCGGGGCGATAGGCGTACCAGCCGCCTAATTCGACGCCCGGCGCCGGCAGGCCCGCCATTTGCCGGAACGGCATCAGCAGGCTGTCGTCGCTCAACGACATCAACACCGATTGGGTGTTGCGCAACTGCGCCTCATGCGCGTCGCTGGCCATCGACACGGCGCCATAGCCGAATTCAGCCAGTGCTTCGGGAGGGCGCGGCTCGTCTCCCCACGCGGCGCCGCCCGCGGCGAAACTCCCCACCGTCGCCAATGCGCCGATTTGCAGAAGGCGCCGGCGCGACATCCGCCAGTCTCGGTAAGTGCTGATTTCACGATCGATTTCGGGTGCATCCATGATCGAACTATCCGCCGTCCACGTAGTGTCTGCAATGGGTGGAAAGCGGACGCTAGCCCCGCGGCAGATTTGATGCGTGGATGTGCACGATTCTCCATCCCGAGCCGGGTTCCTCCTGCATGACAATGGTTCGCCGACCAAAGATCTTTTCATCTACTAGGTGAAACGAGCAAATCGCCACCGCGCCCGCAGACTGGACCAAAAGGTCTTGGGGGTCGACGGAATGAAATGGCGGAACGCCTCCTCCGCGCGGCAATCTTTCTGCAAGTTCGCGCATGCCTCGGGGCATTCCGAAGCCTCGAGCGTAGTCGGGACCGCTCACCGCTCCCGGTGGAAAACGATCGAAGTAAGTCGCGTCGGGAGCGAAAAACGATTCCATCAACGCGAGATCGCAATTCTCAAAGGCCCTTAGGAAGGCACGAAGCGCGGCTTCAGGATCATCGCGCTTTGCCATCGGAGCGGATGAAACCCGCGATGCCGCGCCGACTGCTAGTGCCCCGACCAGGACGTGGCGCCGGCTGGTGGTGTAGTTTTCTGGCCGCATGCTGACCCTCCCCAACGAGACCAATCTCAATAGCGAGTGTCCGCAATGGGTGGAAAGCAGACGTTAGGTACTTGTCCGCAGCTGCGCTTCGGCAGCGCGAGCTGCTTGGCGTATCTGCTCGTCGCTCCGGTAATTCGGGATCGATGCTCGTTCCTCTGGGAAGAGTGAGAAGTAGACGACTTCGTCAAAGAGCCTTTGGAACGCGGCGTTCTCGCTCGGCGTCAACTCACGCCGATCCACGTCGAAGTTGAAGGCCTGCTCGAAGTTCGAACAGAATAGCGGCGTATCTATTCTGCCTCCGAGGTAATCGGCGAGCAGCTTGCGGAGCAGATCACTGCCTTTCCAGAGCGGTTGTAGCGCCATCAAGAAAGCATCAGTCATTCCGCTAGTGTCTGCAATGGGTGGAAAGCGGACGCGAGCCATCCGGAAGATTCCCTATAACCTCAAACGTGCCAGTTACTGCATCTCAAGGTTTCGGTTTTAGGATCTTCGGTCATGAACACGAGAGCCATTGCAGTTGTTTTGATCGTCGGGCTGGCCATCGTCCTAGGAGTGGTACTCAGGACGGCCAATCGCGCCCGATGCGGCGGCTGGTGACTGCTATTCTGAAGGCCAGGGTCCTTCCGAACCTACCATCTGTAGCTAGCGCCACATCGCCTAATGCCCGCAATGGTTGGAAAGCGGACATTCGGCTGGCGTCAGAAGAACTCGCTTTCGTCGATGTCGGCAACGCCGAGATAATCGGCCGGAATATCGAACTGCTCCCCCGTCTGCTGCATGAGGGTCACGGCACGATGAAGACCCAGTAGGTAGCCTCGCTCGAAGGGCTCAGAGCTACCTCCGTGCTCGGCAATACGCTCACAGACAATCTGCCTGAACGCCTCCCCAAAAACCTGCACATAACCTTCGTAGTTCGGACGCATCAGAGTCTCCGGCCAATCAGGAGAATGGTGCACCGCTTCGGCTAATGTCCGCAATGGGTCGACAGCGGACGTAGGGCTGCCAGTGCAACCTGCACTTGCAATTACAGCTTGTTCACTTGCCTCCGCCGAGCTGGAGCGGGACAGCGCCGCGCGTGCATCACTCGCCAGTCTGCCTACACGCTGATCACCTTGCCGATCGAGTGTCGCGGTTCTGGATCGTGCTCCCGGCGACAGCTCTCCTCCTCGGGATCTCGATCCTCGTTCGCGGCTTGAATCATGACGAAGGCCAATATGTCGGCGCGATCGCGCTCATGCGGCACGGCTGGCCGTACGTGGATTTTGCCTACCTTCAGACGCCTCTGCAACCGCTCGTGCTCTCGCCGTTGGCGTTTATCCCAGCCGGATGGCTCTTGCTCGTGGCGCGCATCGCGAACGCACTGTTCGCGCTAGGTACAATTTGGCTGCTTGGAAATGCGCTCGAGGGCCGGGCGAAGCCTGAAAATATCCTGGTCGCGCTCACGGCTCTAGTCTGCACCGAACCGTTTCTCTGGGGCGCTTCGCTGGCGCGAAACGATGCGCTGCCGATGCTGCTTCTTGCCGGCGCGGTCGCCGCTCTTCTCCGATCTCTCGAAGAACCAAAGCGGATCATCAATCTCTCAATCGGCGGGCTGCTGCTGGGTCTGGCTATCTCGACCAAGATCAGCGCCGCCGTTCCTGCTGCGGGTGCTCTGTTGTTCGTGCTCCTGCGCACACCGAAATTTGGCGTCGCGGCACTGCTAGCCTTCTGTGTCAGCGCAATCGTTGGCCTTATGCCAAGCATCCTCCTTGCGCTGACCTCGCCGGCACAATTCCGTTTCGACGTGTTCGAATACAGCCTGCAGGCGCCGGCGCAGTGGTGGAGTTCGGTCGGTCGAGCCAACATGCTCGAATTCCCCAACCGGATCGCGCGATTGCTCGGCTTTGCGAGTGAAGGCGTGATCTTGATCGGTTTGCTGGCGGCGGCCCTCGATCGTCGTCGCAGCGATGACTGTTTACTGCTCGAACTGATGGTGATCGGCGGCGCTATCGGCTCCTACATGCCGGAGCCCGCGTACCCCCAATATCTCATTCCCGTGCTTCCGGTCCTCGTGCCGCGCTTCGCGTTAGCGCTTGACAATCTTGGGTACCGGTGGCGACGCCCGATGATCGCGCTGACGATGGTCTCGTGCGCGCTTGGCCTGCAATATTCAGTGCATTTGGCCATTCGGGCCTGGGAGCACGGCTCCAGTCTCGTTGCGGCTGTCACGCAGGCCCGGCGGGCGGCTCGCATTGCAGCAGGGCGGTCAGTCATCACACTTTCACCCGAGGTCATCGCCGGTGGTGATACCAACCTCGATCGACGCTTTGCCACGGGGCCTTTCCTGTATCGAACCTTTGGGCCGCTGAGCGCGGACGCATTGCGTTTCGGCTACAGCCCCAACTGGCAGCGCATCGCACGTGACCTGGATTCACGGCCGCCCGGGCTTATTCTTATCGGCGGAGAAGCCCAGCCCCACCCTCATCATCCCGACGGTCTGGATGGCGCGCTGGTTAGGTGGGCCAAGACTCGCGGCTACAAGGCCGTGCCGCTAGGTAAGCAGGGCTTTATATTGTTCGTTCAAGGCCGAATTCTCACGGACGGTCATTCGCTCTTCCTTCCGTTTGTTGAGCGACCGAATGTCCGCAATGGGTCGAAAGCAGTCACTCGGTCCAGTGGTTAACGCAGACCAAAAAAGTGGGGATTGTGTCTTTTACACACCCAAGGCTCAGATCAGTCATTTGCACGCCAAGCTATGATCGATCCTACCAGCACCCATGTGATCGGGAAGGCTACGATAACTAAGTCGAATGCCCATTCTGGCGCCGACAATTGGGAGAGCGCCAAACAAAGTACGCCCGCAAGTGCAAGAAGGGCATTGAAACGTTGGAATCAGCGCTCTCAGCGGCATTCAACGCGAGACGTGAGGAACGGTCTAAACCCATTTCGTGCTTGCAGAAGAGTGCTCACAGCTGGCGTCCCTATTCCATCGCGGCAAACCGTATTGGGACCGAGATGCTCTTGATTTGCTGGAGTCCGGCGAACTGCCCGATCGTCCGCAGACTTCCCACCGTTAGAACCTGGAGCGAATGTTACGCGTCAGCCACCAGAGGAGCAGCGGACCGAAGAGCATCAATTCGACCGCAAGACGACTCACACGCTGGCGTTCGCCAAGGTCGGCGAGAATGAGGAAACCTCCCAGCATCGCACAAAGAACGGCACCCAGCGTAATCGCCGTACTGCCGTTAGCGCTCTCTGATCGACGGCCATGTGCCGTTCCAAGCAACCATCTGAGACGCATACGTCACTCTCCGAAAGTCGACCTTCTATCCGAAACAGATATCGTATTACCGCTGATTAGCCAAAGCTGGCGGGGCGCTTACACCGAGGTAGTTTGGCTTGACTCAGCCTATCGGACTTCGCCAGTTGCACCCTGGAAGGCATCTCGGGATCTTGCGTCTCGCAGGTGATGAGCGAGCAGTCTCCCGAAGCGCTCATTGCGCAAGCCGCGGCCGCGGAGCGGTCGCTGCATGAGATCGACACACGGGCTGCTGTTGCCCTCGATAATCAGGGGCCCGCTGGCAGTAATTGCAATGTCCCAACCAATGAGAACGCGGTCGTCGAACACATTGTGGGCGCTCGTCGCGAGCCGGCGCACATCGCTCCACATGGGGAGCACCGTGCCCTCGATTTGTGCGGCGGTGTCCGGATGGTGGGTTAGCCAGCCGAGCCGGTCATCGAATCCCAGATTGCTCGCAATGCCCAGAGAGCCGGTCTCGAGGTTGATCGCCCCGGCTATTCCGCCTGCATGGATATTATCGATTGTGCGGTTGCGACCGATCGACATGCGGAACACCGCCGCGACCACTTCAGGAACGCGGTCCTCGTCGAGGCAGGTCACGACCCGCGCCGTCGACAAGGCGCCCGACGAGAGCGCGGCAAGTGCCGGGTGGAGGGCAAGTCGGGGCTGGACGAGGAGTGCGCGGCGACGGCCGCGCTTGCTCAACCGATCTAATAGATCCGTGATGCCCAGCTCATCGCCGTCTGGACCTATATAAGAACCGTCAGGCGTTCGATCCCAGCGCTCTGCTCCTCTCCCGCCTCTCCCTCGCGTAGGCTTCACGAATAAATCAATGGCTGGAAGTCTTTGATTACCATCCACCCATTCGATCGTGCCATCGTGTAGGTAAGCAAGATACGGAACGGAGCGCAGCTGATGCGCGGCGCAATGGTTTGCGAACTCCTTCTTGTCGTTCAGGGGTGACGAGGCTTCAGCGCGAAGAACCGAAAAGACCCCAAAACTTGTTTCGAACCGATGCAGAAAGGTTCGCACATTGTGGCCATGATCCCGGTAAAGCGAAAAAACATAATACCATGGAGGGAGCACGCCGAAGCTGAAGTAGAGCCTGCACTGATCAATGACCTGTGCAGCAATTCCCCTTCCTTCGCGGCGTCGAATTGCCCGACCATTACGAGCCGTAAACCATAGGCTGGCGAACAGAAATGCTATGGGCCAAAGAAAGATTGCCACGCCGATGCGCACCCAGTCTCCGACCGCCGACGATCTCCAATAGGCTCCCGTGAATGCGGAGCGGATGACGTCGTTCTCACCGACGCCGCGCTGAGAGAAAAGGGCGCGAACCGCGAGGGGGAGGCCCGCCACCCGATAAACCAGTTTTTCAGCAAACCGCCGCATCTGCCGGAAGACATATAGCCTAGACGACGCGAACTATGCAGGGGTCGTCTGTTCTCCAGCTCGATGGGGCGGCTGACGACACCGCCTATTCCGATTTGACAGAGTCCTCTCCTGCCAGCATTCCCCGAATTCGCTCGGCAACTCGGGCACTTAGATCTAGCGGACCGTTTGCGTTTCCAAGATGGCTCTCGCTGAAGGACGCGAATCCGCAGCGCGTGACCTCTTTCCAAAAGTGGCGAAGATCCCTTGGATACATTCGCCCGCCGGGCATCAGCAGCTTAATCGTAGCCATATAAGCGGAACCCAGGCGGGTCGGGCGGATTGGCACGAGGCTCACGGGCTGTCCGGTGGACACGGCATCAGAAATCATAGCGACGCTGTCGGCGGTAACGAAGATCGCGTCCGCGTTGGCGAGCACCGTTCGATAGTTCGGCGGCCCATCCGTGGCGACAAAAAGCGAAGGCACCTGGCAGTCAACAAGACGTTTCTGCGCAGCGCTTAATATTACCCTTGGCGTCCGTGGACTTGCGACTACTAGAAGCGAACCCGAATCTGCGGCGGCCTCGTTCTCAAGTTGGCTGATTGCGGAAAGGACGTCGTTCGGGTCCAGCCGCCAGTAAAGTGTCGGGCCGCCTAATATCAAAAGCCGGCGCGGGCGCGGAAAAGGACAAAGCAGCTGGTCATCATCGCGCTCGTTCGCGAGCGTCGGACCGCGGGTCAACGCTAACGGAATTTGCATGACGTGGGGACCGCGCGGAACCGGATATTCAGCAGTGGCGACAACCAGGTCGAAATGAACCGGAGAAATGCGCGGATAGCCCAGATGCACTGATCGGGTGCGCCCCGCCGACCGGCGCCGAATTGCTCGAACCACGGGCACGCTGCGGTGGCCGGTCGAAATTGTCAGGTCCGGCAGATCGCCCGAAACTAAGTCGCGCGACTCTTTTGTCAGGCTGCGGAAGGTCGCACCGAGCAACCAGGGTTGGAAATGTCGCCACCGATTGTAGGTCAGGTTTTTGCGCTCAAATGGCAGCGCAAGCGCTTCCGCTAATGCGAGTACTTGATTGTTGTCACCTTGATGGGCGCCGAGCAACGCCCAAACTCTCGGCCGACGCGCGGGCATCTTGTCAATCATCACACCAGGCCCGCCTTGCCGGGCTCCCGGCCCGCGGTTAGTCGTCGAACCAGAACTCGTTTCTCCGCTCCAGGTAAAGACGCCATCAATTCAGCTCCCAGCACGATGAACGCCGGCACTCTGTCCAGCAGGAATTGTTGGGCGATTGTAGTTTCGCGGAGGTCATGTCGACAGTGAAAGCGGAATTCGATGCGACCGCGAACGAGGAAGGCCCCAAGCCGAGTGCCGGCGGTACAGTATTCTCACGCTTGGCCAAAAACGTCGGCTGGCTGGTGGGGGCCCGGGGATTCACCGGCATCCTCAGCATCGCTTATCTGGCAATTGCCGCTCGAGCGTTGGGACCGCTCAAATTCGGCGGCTGGACCTTGATCCTCACCTACGGCCAGCTGATTGCCAATCTTGTCCAATTCCAATCGTGGAAGGGTGTCATCCGATTCGGTGCGTTGCATATCGCGGAAGACCGGCCGGACCGTCTTGCTCGATTGTTCGGCTTCACTGTTACGCTTGATGCCTTGAGCGCGGTCCTTGGGGCAGCAATCGCCATACTCGGAGTTCCATCGGTAGCACCGCTGCTGCATTGGTCCATTGATCAACAGCATTTGGCTGCGATCTTCGGCACTTTCCTATTACTGGTTTCCGGCGGAACCCCCGCCGGAATGTTGCGGCTGTTCGATCGATTCGACCTGATCGCTTACACCGAGGCAGTCGGTCCGCTGGTCAGACTCTTCGGATCGATTACGGCGTGGGCGATGGGCGGCGGGATTCTGGCGTTTCTGATAGTCTGGGGCCTTGCCGCTCTTAGTCAAACGGTCGCGCAGTGGATCGCGGCGATCGTCACGCATGGCGCCAAGGTTTCAATCGGGCGTCGGTCCTTCAGCAAAGCGCTCAGCGAGAACAGACGGCTGTGGCGGTTCATGGTGCAGACGAACTTTTCAACCTCGCTCAGCCTGTTCTGGATGCAGCTCGGAACCCTCGTCGTCGGCGCGGTCGCCGGGCCAGTCGAGGCTGGGGGATTCCGGATCGCGCAACGCCTTGCAAAGGGCATAGCAAAGCCCATCGAGACCATCACCCGCGCGCTCTATCCGGAGCTCGCGCACCTCGTTGCGACGAACAATCACAGGATAGTTCGGAAGATATTGACGCGCGTGACCTGGATCGCGGCTGGGCTCGCCCTTGTCGTCGTCCTCATCGCCGGCCCCGGTGGCCGCGAAATTCTATATCTGCTCGCGGGGAGACGCTTCGAATTTGCGCATGGCTTCCTCTTCCTGCTTTCGATCGCCGCCGCGATTGACCTCGTCGGCTTCGCGCTAGAGCCCTTCCACAATGCGCATGGGCGTACCGGACGGGTTTTGCGCGTTCGAGCGATCGGCGCACTTCTGTATTTGATCACGTTGGCCGTGCTGCTGCCGAGAATGGGCGCAAACGGAGCCGCCGTGGCGGCCATCGTCGCGTCGTTAGTGATTTTCATCCAGCTGGCTTTTTCCGCAGCGCAGATCGTGCGCAAATACGACTAACAGCCGTATTCGAGGCAGTGGATCGAGCGCGGACAGTTACTCAATTACACGGCGCACGGCGTCGACAGCCTTGGCAACAGTGTCAGTGGTATGAGAGGCGATTGGACGATCGACGGTTCCAACCAGATTGTTGGCCGTGAGGAAATGCCAAAATCGCGACAGGTCGGCATGGGACCGGAACCTCCACACGCGACGTCGGATCCACTCGCTGACGCTGCCCTTGAGCGACCTGGCGACGGGGATCATTCCGACCGGTTTGCCGGTCAGGACAGCTTCCGACAGCATCGAAACGCTGTCCGCCGTTACGTAGAATTCGTCGCATCGAGCGAGGAGCACGGCGAAGCGCGGAAAACTGTCGACCAGCGCATCGGTCTTGCGGGCCAACCGGGCCTCGAGCCGCCGCCTGGTTTCCAGCGTGGTGCGCGGGCTGGTGACGGCAATAACGCTTCCTCCACGGCTCTCGCAAAGGCCCTGCAGCTGCTGGATCGCCCGGTCGAGTTCAGAATTGTCGATCTTCCACTTGCGAGTGGACCCGCCCACGGCAACCAGTCGGCGGGGCCTCGGAAAGGGACGAAGCCACTCCTCCTCCTCATTGGTCGCGGTGACGGATTGGGCGGGGTTGCCGATCGGAAACGGCAGAGCGAGCACGTTGGGCGATTCTTTACGGATAAACTGCGGAGTGATCATGACCAGGTCGAGATCGTCTATGCTGATGCGCGGATTGCCAACGTGAACTAGCCGCGTTCGCCCCCCCGATTGCCGCCGGATAAAGCGCGCCACCGACAAACCACTGTAGGCGACGCTGATCACCAGCTGTGGCCAGGGCGGCCTGATCAACCTGCGCGACTCACCTGTCAGGATTGTCAGTCCAAACTCTCTCAGAAACGGTACATGGCGCAGCGAATTGTAAGTCAGGCTCTTCGTTTCGAACGGCAATCCCAGTGCTTCGGCAAGTGCGCGCAGTTGGTTGTTGTCTCCGCGGCGGGCACCGAGAAGAAGCCACACGTAAGGAGCGGTTTCGCCCGTTTTGGCAGCCACTTTCAGGCCTTCCGCGGATCCTGCAAACGGTCCGTCGCGGGACGGAAGATCGTTCATACCTTCGCCCGCGTCTGCTTTTCGACCGGTTCGTTGGCCGTTAGATATCGCTGCTCCTTCCACCAGCAGCTGAACATAGCGATCGCATAAAGGATACGTCCATGGTTGGCGCGGCCAGCGCGGTGGTCCTCGAACAATTGTTCGACGCCATTCCGATCCAGGTATCCGGCGTCCGCGGCGCCCGACGAATTCCAGGTGTCTCGCGCGAAGTCGTTAAAGCCGCCCACGAACCAATCGGCGAGAGGCATTTGGAAGCCGAGCTTTGGGCGATTGAGCGCCCCTTTGGGCAGCCACGGTTGGACTGCGCGCCGGAGGACGTATTTGCCGACTCCATTCCTAAACTTCAGATTGGCCGGAACGGTCAGGGCCCAGTCGACGAAGCTGTGTGACAGAAACGGAACTCTGGCTTCAAGCGAGTGCGCCATCGAGGCGCGATCGAGACGCTGCAACAAAGAGGCGGGCATGTGAACGGTGAGGTCGCCGAGCTCAAATTGCTCAAGGTGAGTGAGCGTATTTCCGGCATCCGGAAAATATTCTTCGGCAAGCGCTGACAAGCCATTCGGAACTTCATTTCGAGACCAGAATCCGCGATCGTAAATGCTGGCCCGGACGGTGGGGTTCGTGATGGTTACGGCGGCGAAGAACCGTTCAAAGCCATTGTGAAGCATCGCCCCATCGCGGAAGCGCTGAAGATATTCCCGAAGGTAGTTCAGCTTGCGCTGAGGGAACTGAGGAATTCCGTCGATGAACTGGAGGCCGCCCAAACTGCGCACGAAAGGAGCTGCCCGGTGCATTCGCCGCGCCCAGCGCTGGCGATTGTAGCCCCGGAACAATTCATCGCCGCCTTCACCACATAGAACAACTTCCACATGTTGGGCCGCCGATCTGGACAGATACCACAGCGGAATAGCCGAATTCGCAGCAGTGGGCTCGTCGAAGGCTCGCTGGACGGCGGGCAAAACGTCAGCCGCTGTCTCCGGCCGTAGCGGAAGCACAAAATGTTTGCATCCGATGTGGTCGGCCACCTGTTGCGCCGCAGCTGTCTCATCGATCTTCGATCCGGGGAAGCCGGCAGTGAACACGCTGAAGTTGGTACCCGACGTGCGCGCCATGGCCGCGACTACGGCCCCCGAGTCTACGCCGCCGGAGAGAAACGCGCCGACAGGCACGTCAGACAGCATATGCTGGCCAACTGTGCGCAAGATTCGGCGGCGCGTCTCGTCAACCCACTCGCGGTCCGACAGGCCCTTGAGCACCTGGACCCGCGGTTTCCAAAAGGCGGTCGTGGTCGAGCTGCCCAAGGGGCCGACGCGCAGCACGTGACCAGGCTGGAGCGAGTTTATCTGTCGAAAGATCGACCGTGGACCGAGCACATGACCGAACTGGAAGAAGTCGTGCACGCTTCGCTCGTCAATGTCGAATTCGAGGCCCGGAAGCTCGCGAACCGCGGTGATCTCTGACGCGAAGCCGATTCCGCCGGCCTGTTCGGTGACGTAAAGCGGCTTGATGCCCAGCGGGTCGCGCGCAAGAGTAAGTGTTTTCGAGTGATGATCCCAGATTGCGGCTGCATACATTCCCTCGAACCGGAGCCATGCTTCGTCTCCCCAGCGAAGGTAGCTTGCCAGAAGAGTTTCAATGTCGCTCCGAGTGCGGAATGGAAAATCGGCTAGCCCGCGCCGAAGCTCCAAATGATTGACGATCTCGCCATTGCAGATGACCGAAAAGCGACCGTCCTGACTCGCGATAGGCTGGTGGCCGTTTACGAGATCGATGATGCTGAGGCGACGCATTCCGAAGCCGAAATCGCCGTCGATCAAATATCCGGCTTCATCTGGCCCGCGATGAATTAAGCGGTTGCATTGACGGACGATGACCTCGTGGCTCACGTGTCGTCCATTGCGTCTGTACCAGCCAGCAATTCCGCACATAGAATCGCGCACCACGTGAAAATGCGGATATCCCGCTTCAAAGAATGCTCATGAGAACAGTTTGAGCGCGGCGCGAGACAAAAACCAAAACATTGCAAAAAGTTCATTCAATCCCGAATGCCGCGCTAGCGAATGGTCGCTTCGAGCCGAGGCATCTTCATGAATTCACTTGAATGAGTTGAGGCGGATCGGCCGGAGCTCAACCGCATAAGCGAGACTGTGGCTCAGCCCCGCGGATGGAGGCCGACGAATAATGCGGCACGACGCAGGCGGCGCAGAATCCAGGTGACGGGGCTATCGGCGGTATAATAGGTGACCATCATCGAGACCCGCTCGCCATCTTGCTCAGATGTTTGCGCAGCGCTGTGCCAGCTCTTCGTTCTCGCCACCGGGAAGGCGTAGCCGGTAGCCGGCATGAAGCCCAACTGCGTTGTCCTTTCCGCGAGCTCACCGCACGGGCCCTCGTGAAAGATCGTTCCGATATGCCGTTGAGAGCCGTCACGCGGCAAATAGAACTGAACTGTGATCGCTTTGGACCCAACGTCGCTATGAATTCCGATGCGGTAGCCTGGCTGGTCGCGCAGAAGGATGGGGACCGGATACAAGCCGATCAGTTCGGCCGCCTTGCCAAATCGATGCTCCAATGCTGCCCGGAACTTTCGCTTGAAGGCGTCCTCAAGCTCGCGGGAGCACAGCGCGCGCGCGACTGGCATCCAGACGCGCCGCTGCTCCTTTGGCAGTCGCCGGAGAAGCTCGGGATAAAGGTACAAGCGCAGTCGTGTACTGCTTCCGTCGGATCGCATCGCGTCAGGGTGCGAGAGCTGATGGTAGAATCGCCGGACTGGCATTGCCGCGAGAAGCGCGGCATAGCTTTCTTTATCCAGTACGCTTTCCATGTAGATGTGATCGAATGGATATTCGCGGAGGGGGCTGCGTTCTACGGCCGCAGCGAATCCCGGCTCGACGATCGCTTGATGTTCCGACTTGAACCTACGCTGTGATATTTGTTCCATGCAAACCGCCTCGACCGACCCCTGACCCAACATGGCAAGTCACCAGACGAATGACAAATTCTCGCTGGGATCGGTCCTTGAACACGTTCCATACGGGCGGGCGGCCGCGTGGCAATCCCTAGTGAAGTCCTACGGCGCGTTCATCCTCTCGTTAGTCGACGGTAATTTGCTGCTTCTTAAAATGAAGTAGCAGAGCGACCGAGGAGCTGGCACTTTGAAGCCGACCGCCTTCATCCAAGCCAACGACCGGCAGCTGCTAGGCGCAAAAATTTCTGCGTACAGCTTCAAACGCAACAGTCGGCGGCCCGACAGCTTCGACGTACGCATCATTAACGTTCGTGATTTTCCCCGGCTGATGCAGGATGGCCAATCAATCCTTCGCGACGGGAATTTCCGAAAATGGAACCCAGATGATCTGCAAAGCTTCACGCCGCTGCGTTTTGCACCCCCTATGCTCATGGGCTTCGAAGGACGCGCTCTTGTCACGGACCCAGACTGCTTTGGCGTAGGCGATATCGCAGACATCCTTGAGCGCGACATGAGGGGTAAGGCGATTTTGGCGGCGTCGCGCCCAGCGTCGAATAGCCGCGAAGGCTATATCGCGAGCTCGGTAATGGTGCTCGATTGCGCAAAGCTCACCCATTGGGATTTCGAGGTGATACTCGATGGACTGTTCGGCAAAAGATTTGATTATATGCCGTGGGTGAAACTTAAGTTCGAGGACCGTTCGACGATCGGCCTACTCGGGCCCGAGTGGAATAGTTTCGACATGCTGATTTCGGACACCAAGATCCTCCACACCACGAACCGGCGGACTCAGCCATGGAAAACCGGGCTTCCAATTGATTATACGCTGCACGAGCAAGCCCCGTGGGTCGTGCTCCGTCGGATGTGGCCGTCAAGATATTTGCGGCACCCTGACCACAATCAAGAAGCTTTCATCTATTCGCTGCTCGCCGAGATGCTTGATTCCCGCGTGGTCACCGAGGGCGAGCTGGTCGCCGAAATGGCTCGCAATCACATCCGGCATGATTCCCTCGACCTCATCGACCGCTATCGCGGGTGGGAGCTGGGCAAACTTGGCAACTAGCCGCCGTCAGCCCGGAATCCCGCCGAGCGCCGCGGCGAGGTCGGCGATCAGATCATCCGGGTCCTCAAGACCGATGTGCAGGCGTACCAGGTTCTCGGCCGGCGGCCTGGAAACGGTCCGGACCGGATCGACCGGGATCGCCAGGCTTTCATAGCCGCCCCAGCTGTAGCCGATTCCGAACAACTCGAGGCGGTCGACCAGCGCTGCCCGATCTCCGGCCTTGAGCTCGAAGGAGAATAGCCCCGACGAGCCTTTGAAATCGCGCTTCCAAAATTCGTGGCCCGGGCAATCGGGCAGGGCCGGGTGGAGGACCAGGCCGACCTCGGGCCGTTCCTTAAGCCAGCTCGAGATCTTCAGTGCGCCTTTTTCGTGCTGTTTCAATCGCACCGCCATGGTGCGAAGGCCGCGCGAGCCGAGCCAGGCATCGTCGGGCGAAACCGAGTGGCCGAGGTCCCAACTCGTGCGCTCGATCCGGCTGTAATGGTCATTCGTCGCGGTCACCGCGCCGAGCATCACGTCGGCATGGCCGCCGACATATTTGGTCGCGGCGAGAATGCTGATGTCGCACCCAGCGGCGATCGCCGGGAACAGCAGGGGTGTCGCCCAGGTGTTGTCGATCAGTGCCGCGACGCCGCGCTCGCGGACGACGCCGCAAATCGCCGGCACATCCTGCACTTCCATGGTCATCGAGCCCGGGCTTTCGAGCAGGATCGCACGGGTCTTGCTGCCGATCAGCTCGGCGATCCCGGCGCCGATCATCGGGTCGTAGTAGCGCGTGGTGATTCCGAACCGCTTGAGGATCGTGTCGCAGAATTTACGCGTCGGGCCGTAGGCTGCGTCGGTGACGAGCAGTTCGTCGCCGGCTGAAAGGACGGTCATCAGCGCGGCCGTGATCGCAGCCAGGCCCGAGGAATAGAGCATGGTCCCCGCAGCGCCCGGCTCGAGCTCGGTCAGGGCCTCGGCCAGGGCCCAGTGGGTCGCGGTGCCCTGAAGGCCATAACGATAGGTGCCGAGGCCAGGCTTGCTGCCAGCCATATCGGCAACGCTGTCGAACAGAATGGTCGAAGCGCGCTCGACCGGTGGATTGACCAGCCGCCCGCGCCATTCCTTGCGCCGGCCGCCTTCGACCAGCTTGGTCGATGGCTTCTTTTCGCGATCGCTCATCCACACGCTCCGACTGCAGATTCGCGGCTTATGGCAGCGGCGTCTCCGAAGAGGAACGGGCGGGGGGCAGGAATTAGATCGAGCGCTTGCGTCCGAACAGGCCGATCAGGCCGATCAACCCGAGAACGCCCCAGGGAAAGGCGCGCCTGCCGGTCACTGTCGGCGCCACCGGCACGGTCGGTTCAGGGGCGGGTTGCACCGCCGGCGTGGCTGCTGTCGCGGCGTTGGTCTCGGTCAGGTTCACGGCGGTGACATTTTCGGGCGTGGCCGCGGTGTTCGTGGCTGCCGCATTCGCGACCGCATTGTTTTGCGCTGCCGCCGGTGCGGCGACGAGCAGGGTTGCGGCAAGCGAAAGAGATGAAAGACGCATAAGCGTGTCTCCTATTTCATCCCGACTCATTCAAGCGGGGAGGGATGATAGCTGTCTTCGTTATGCTTTCGTTCGAACCCCAACAGGCCCAACAGTCCGAGCAGGCCTATGGCATTCCAAAAAATGTCATTGCCCCCGTTCTGCCCGGCGAGCCGGCTCATGGTTTCGGTGCGGATGCCGCCGCGCTGGGCGTCCTGAGTATCCTGGGCGGTCGCGGGAGCAGCCGCCGCAGTTACGAGGAGCAGCGCGAATATCATGCGCTTCGTCATGGCGTCCTCCTTGCGCTGTCAATGCGCGCATGGCCAATAAACGGACCAAGGCGCGAGTTCCTACAGCAAACGCTCGGCGCAGACAAAGCAAACGCCCGGATCGGCGTGCGATCCGGGCGTCCTGCGTGACGATTGCTCGTCAGCCCCCTTGGATGTTGTCGCGGCGAACGTCCCCAGTCGCCCAGCCGCAACACCCGAACCCAGACCCAAGAGCCAGCATGTTCGGTGGGCGGGACGCTATTCCGGCGGCCGCGGCGAGTCACGCTGGAATTGCGGTAGATTAGCTTTTGTCACATGGCTGTGGCCGCGCGGCCACATCTGGGGTCCAGTCCAGCCGTGGTTGCCAGCCGCAAGGTTGCACCGCTAGAGCGCCCGCCCATGCGCTGGTCCCAAGCATTCCTCCCTGTCCTTAAGGAAAGTCCGGCGGACGCCCAGATCGTCAGCCACAAGCTGATGCTTCGCGCGGGGTTGGTGCGGCAGACGGCTGCTGGCATTTATGCCTGGCTGCCGCTCGGCTTCCGGGTCCTCCAAAAGATCGAGCAGATCGTGCGCGAGGAGCAGGACCGCGCCGGTGCTCAGGAAATGCTCATGCCGACCCTGCAATCGGCCGAGCTGTGGCGGGAAAGCGGCCGCTACGACGCTTATGGCCCCGAGATGCTGCGCATCAAGGACCGCCACGAGCGCGAGATGCTCTACGGCCCGACCAACGAGGAAATGATCACTGCGCTGTTCCGCGACGAGGTCAAGAGCTACCGCGACCTGCCGCGCACGCTCTACCACATCCAGTGGAAGTTCCGCGACGAGGTCCGGCCGCGGTTTGGAGTGATGCGCGGGCGCGAGTTCCTGATGAAGGATGCCTACAGCTTCGACCTCGACGAGGCCGGCGCGCGGATGAGCTACTTCACTCAGATGCTGGCCTATCTGCGTACCTTCCAGCGGATGGGAATCCAGGCCGTGCCGATGAAGGCGGCCTCAGGGCCGATCGGCGGCGACCTCAGCCATGAATTCATCGTGCTTGCCCCGACCGGGGAGAGCGAGGTCTTCTATGATGCCGCCTACGAGGAATTCGACTGGCACCAAGAGAGCCTCAATTACGGCGACGAGGCCGGGCTTCATCAGCTGTTCAACCAGGTGAGCGCGACCTACGCCGCGACCGATGAGACCCATGACGAAACGCGGTGGAGCGAAGTTGCCGAAGACAAGCGGCGGATGGGACGCGGAATCGAGGTCGGCCACATTTTCTATTTCGGCGACAAATATTCGTCCGCGATGGGCCTCAAAGTCTCGGGCCCCGGTGGCGGCATGGTGACGCCAATGATGGGCAGCTACGGCGTCGGCGTGTCGCGCCTGGTCGGCGCGATCATCGAGGCGAGCCATGACGAGGCCGGAATCATCTGGCCCGAAGCGGTCGCGCCGTGGCGGGTCGGGATCGTGACCATGCGCGCGGACGACGAGCCGAGCCTCGCCGCCGCCGACGCGGTCTACACCCAGCTCATCGGCGCGGGCGTCGAGACGCTCTATGACGATCGCGACGAACGGGGTGGGGTCAAGCTGGGCTCGATGGACCTGATCGGGCTGCCCTGGCAGGTGATCGTCGGCCCGCGCGGGGTCGCGAGCGGCACGGTCGAGCTCAAGAACCGCGCGACTGGCGAGCGCGAGGAATTGAGCCTCGAGAGCGCGGTTGCGAGGCTCACGGGATGATCCTCAACCGCGCTGAGCGGATGCTCACCCGCCGCTATTTGCTTCCCGGCAAGGGCGAGGGGTTCATCTTCCTGGTCGCGTCGATCAGCCTGCTTGCGGTCGCGCTGGGGGTCGCTGCGCTGATCATCGTGATGAGCGTGATGAATGGCTTCCGCGCCGAGCTATTCGACAAGATCGTCGGCCTTAACGGCCATGCGGTCGTCCAGGGCTATGACGGCCGCCTCAGCGACTGGCAGAATATTGCCGACACCGCGAAGAAGACCCCCGGCGTCACCTCCGCGCTGCCGCTGATCGAACAGCCGCTGATGGCCTCGGCCAACGGCCGGGTCGAAGGGGTGCTCGTGCGCGGCATGCGCATGGAGGACGTGCTCAACAACAAGACCATCACGACCAACGTCACCGCCGGCGACTTGAAATCGATCACGCCGGGAAGCGGCAAGGTCGCACTCGGCTCGCGGCTCGCCGAGGCGCTTGGCGCTTATCCCGGAAGCGTGATCAGCCTGATCAGCCCGGAAGGCCGCTCGACCGTGGTCGGGACGGTGCCCCGCATCGTCAGCTACCAGGTCGGCGCGATCTTCGAAGTCGGAGTCTATGATTACGACAAGGCGTTCGTGATCATGCCGATGCAGGACGCGCAGCAGCTCCTGATGATGGGCGACCAGGTTGGGATGGTCGAGATTCAGACCAGCAACCCCGACAAGGTCGAGCAGATCCTGGCACCGCTCCAGCCGGTGCTTCGCGGCCATGGAATCGTCATCGACTGGCGGCAGATGAACTCGGCGCTGTTCCAGGCGCTCGAGGTCGAGCGGGTGGCAATGTTCGTGGTCTTGTCGCTGATCGTGCTGGTCGCGGTGTTCAACATCCTCTCGTCGCTGATCATGCTGGTGCGCGCCAAAACTCGCGACATTGCGATCTTGAGGACGATGGGCGCGAGCCGCCGCGGAATGATGAAGGTGTTCATGACCGTCGGCGTGACGATCGGTTCGCTGGGGATCGTGCTCGGCATCATCCTCGGCGCGATTTTCCTGTTCTTCCGGCAGGGCGTGGTCGACGCGATCCAGGCGCTCACCGGGCAGAATCTGTGGGACCCCTCGGTCCGGTTCCTGACCGATCTGCCGTCCAAGACCGATCCGGTCGAGGTGACCGTGATCATCCTGACCGCGCTGATCCTGTCGTTCCTCGCTACCATCTATCCGGCCTACAAGGCGGCGAGCACCGACCCGGTGCAGGTGCTGCGCTATGAGTGACCCGGTCCTTGTGACGCAGGGCCTCAAGCGCAGCTTTGTCCAGGGGGACGTCACCATCGATGTGCTGCGTGGAGTCGACCTCGCGGTGGCGCCGGGCGAGATTGTCGCCCTGCTGGGTCCTTCGGGATCGGGCAAGTCGACCCTGTTGCAGGCGGTCGGCCTGCTCGAAGGCGGTTTCAAAGGCTCAATTCGGCTGCAGGGTGAGGAGGCCGCTGAGCTGGACGACGACGGCCGAACGCGGCTGCGGCGCGACCTCCTCGGTTTCGTCTATCAGTTCCATCATCTGCTGCCGGAGTTCAATGCGGCGGAAAATGTCGTCCTTCCGCAGCTGGTTCGCGGTGCCGAGCCGCAGGCGGCGCGCGAGCGGGCCGAGCAGTTATTGGGCGCCTTAGGGCTCGTGCAGCGACTCGATCATCGCCCGTCGAAGCTTTCGGGCGGCGAGCAACAGCGCGTCGCGGTCGCGCGCGCACTCGCCAACCGCCCGCCGCTGGTGCTGGCCGACGAACCCACCGGCAACCTCGACGAGCACACCGCCGATATCGTGTTCGCCGAGTTCCTGAACCTCGTCCGCGGGGAAGGCAGCGCCGCTCTCGTCGCGACCCATAACGAACGCATCGCGGCCAAGATGGACCGCGTCGTCCGGCTGCATGAGGGGAGGCTCGAATAGTGGAGCCGGAGCGGCCTCAAGACGTTCAACGGCCCATGCGGCGGGTGAACTGGACGACCATCGCGCTGATCGGCGGAATTGCGGTCCTGTTGCTGATGTTCACCTATTTCGCGACGAATCGGAATTCGAACCAGGACAAGCTCACCGGCAACGAGATGAGCGCAAGCCAGGCATCCGATCCGGAGAAACGCTGCGCGGCCCAGGCCACTTACGACCTTATCAAGCGCGAGCTGTTCCTCCGCGCCGCCGAAGTCCGTGGCAGCGACCAGGCGGCTTACGACAAGCTTTCGAATTACGCGGTGGTCCGGATGGACAATCCGGTGATGGAAAGCGAGGACGACAAGACTGGCGCGATCAATTGCTCGGGCTCTCTGTCGCTCGACCTGCCGCCCGGAGTCGCGGTCGTCGGCGGGCGCCACAGCTTGATGTCCGACATCGACTACGCAATCCAGCCGGCGGCGGACGGCAGCGGCGATGTCATCCTGCTGCGCAATGCCGACTCGATTATCACGCCGCTGGCGACTCTGGCGCGGGTCGCTCAGCCGGCCCCGCAGCCGGCCGCGCCGGCCGAATCGAACGAAGTCGCGCCCGAGGCCAACGGCGCCGCGCCTGTGCCACCGCCGGTGCCCCAGGCTCCGGCTCCGCCGAGCGGCGCCAAGCCAAGCTTCGATTGCGCGCATGCCCGAACCAAGGGCGAGACCGCGGTTTGCTCCGATGCCGGCCTCGCCACGCTCGACCGCAATATGGCCGCGCAATATATCCGCGCGCTCGACGCCGCCACGCCCGATCAGCGCGACCTGCTGCGCCAGACGCGCGAACGCTTCCTCGGCTACCGCGATCGCTGCCCCGACCGCAAATGCGTCGCCGACGCGTATGTCGGCAGAATGCGCGAAATTCGCGACGTCATGGAGGGCACCTGGCGGCCGTCGCGATAAGTCGTGGATAAGTCGCGAGCGACCGCTTTCCAGTCGCCGCTCGGACCCTCATATTTCCCTTGTGACTCAACCGTACGTACCGCTTCGCGTCCTGTCGTCCTTCACCATGCTCGAAGGGGCGATGGAGCCCAAGACCATTGCCGAGCGGGCAGCCATGCTCGGCTTTCCCGCGATCGCGCTGGCCGACCGCAACGGCCTGTATGGAGCTATGCCGTTCAGCGACGCGTGCTTCGCCAAGGGCGTGCAGCCGATTATCGGCGCGATGCTGGGCGTTGCTCGCCCGCCGGAGATCGGGGGCGCGGCCGCGATCGATTGGCTGGTGCTGCTCGCCAAGGATGAGCCGGGCTATGCGAACCTCTCCAAGCTGGTGTCCGCGGCGCACCTCGATCGGCCAATCAGCGAGGAGCCGCATGTTCCGTTCGACAAGCTCCATGGCCTCAGCGATGGGCTGATCGCGCTCACTGCGGGCGGCGAAGGGGCGCTCGCGCGGTTGCTCGCCGATGGTCAGCGCGACCAGGCTGAAGCCTATCTCGATCGTCTCCAGACCCTGTTCGCCGACCGGCTCTATATCGAGCTCATTCGCCGCCATGACGCGGTCGAGGAAGCCGCCGAAGGAGCGCTTATCGAGCTGGCTTTCGCGCGCGACCTGCCGCTCATCGCGACCAACCCGGCCGCTTATGCCGATCCGGCCTTCCACTCGGCTCACGACGCGATGCTGTGCATCGCGCACTCGGCCTACGTCGAAAGCGCCGACCGAATGACCTCGTCGGCCGAGGCATGGCTCAAGGACGGCGCGGCGATGACCGAGCTGTTCGCGGACCTGCCCGAAGCGATCGCCAATACGTCGGTGATCGCCCAACGCTGCGCGGTGGCCGCGCCGCAGCGCAAGCCGATCCTGCCGCGTCTCAGCAACGACGAGGATGAGCAGCTTCGCCGCGATGCGCGCACCGGGCTGGCGGAGCGGCTGCGCGACCGCGGCGAAGGCCGCGAAACCTATCTTGAACGCCTCGAGTTTGAATTGGGCGTCATCACCGGCATGGGCTTTGCCGGTTACTTCCTGATCGTCGCCGACTTCATCAAATGGGCCAAGGCCAACGACATCCCAGTCGGGCCTGGCCGCGGATCGGGCGCAGGCTCGGTGGTCGCTTGGGCGCTGACCATCACCGATCTCGACCCGATCGCCTTGAACCTGCTGTTCGAACGCTTCCTCAATCCCGAGCGCGTGTCGATGCCCGACTTCGACATCGACTTTTGCGAAACCCACCGCGACAAGGTCATCCAGTACGTCCAGACCAAATACGGCCGCGACCGCGTCGCGCAGATCATTACCTTTGGGCGACTGAAAGCGCGCGCCGTGCTCAAGGACACCGGCCGGGTGCTGCAGATGAGCTACGGCCAGGTCGACCGGCTGGCCAAGCTGATCCCCAACCATCCAACCGATCCGTGGACGCTTGAGCGTTCCCTAAACGGCGTTTCGGAGCTCGCGGCCGAGTACAAGGGCGATGCGGACGTCAGGCGCCTGTTCGACCTGGCAATGAAGCTGGAGGGCCTGCCGCGCCACGCCTCTACCCACGCTGCGGGCGTGGTAATAGGGGACCGGCCGCTGGACGAGCTGGTACCGCTTTACCGCGACCCGCGCTCGGACATGCCGGTCACGCAGTTCGACATGAAGTATGTCGAAGCTGCGGGGCTAGTGAAATTCGACTTCCTGGGCCTCAAGACCCTGTCGGTTTTGAAGGAAGGACGGCGCTTGCTCGCCGAACAAGGAATCGAGGTCGATTTCGCGAGCCTGCCGTGGGACGATCCGGCGGTCTACGAGCTCTTGCAGCGCGGCGACACGGTCGGCGTGTTCCAATTGGAATCCGAGGGCATGCGCCGAACGCTCGCGGGCGTGCGCCCGACCGGCTTCGGCGACATTATCGCGCTGGTCGCGCTCTATCGGCCCGGCCCGATGGACAACATTCCGATGTTCGGCGACCGCAAGAACGGGCGCGCGGCGATCGAATATCCGCACCCGCTGCTCGAAGAGCTGCTGGCCGAGACCTACGGCATTTTCGTGTACCAGGAGCAGGTGATGCAGGCGGCGCAGGTGCTCGCCGGCTATTCACTTGGCGAAGCCGACCTTCTGCGCCGCGCGATGAGCAAGAAGATCCAGTCGGAAATGGACGCGCAGCGCGCGCGCTTCGTCGAGGGCTGCGGCCGCAACGGCATCGCCGCGCCCAAGGCCAATGAGCTGTTTGACACGATCGACAAGTTCGCGGGCTACGGGTTCAACAAGAGCCACGCCGCCGGCTACGCCCTGATCGCCTACCAGACCGCCTGGCTCAAGGCGCACCACCGCGCCGAATTCTACGCCGCGTCGATGAGCTTCGACTTGACCCAGACTGACAAATTGTCGATCTTCGTCGAGGACATGCGGCGCGGGGAGCTCGACTGCCTGAGGCCCGACATCAACTTGAGCCACGCCCATTTCACGGTCGAGGATGGCGCGGTTCGCTACGCTTTGGGGGCGTTGAAGGGCGTCGGCGAGAAAGCGATGGAGGCGCTGGTCGCCGAGCGGACCAGCGGCCGGCCGTTCGCGAGCCTCGAAGACCTTGCGGCGCGGATCGACCCCCGGCTGCTCAATCGCCGCCAGCTCGAAAGCCTCTCAGGCGCGGGCGCGCTCGATTCATTGAACGGCGACCGCGCCGCAGTGTTCGCTGGCGCCGAGACGATCCTCGCCCATGCAGCGAGCGCGTACGACCAGAAGACCAGCGGCCAGGCCGGGCTGTTCGGAGTCAATTCGGAAAGCATGGCGCCGATGCGCCTGCCGCGCGACGCCACATGGACGCTCGCCCAGCGCATGGCTGCCGAGCGCGAGGCCTTCGGCTTCTATTTCTCGGCGCACCCGGTCGATGCCCAGCGGCATTTGCTCGCCGCGCATAAGGTGCGGACCTTCGCCGAGCTTGCCGATCTGCACATCGCCGAGGGCGAGCGCTCCGGCGCGACCATGGCGGCGCTGGCTGAAAGCGTTCGCTGGCGGGTGTCGGCAAGGGGTCGCCGCTACATGATTGCGAGCCTGTCCGACCGCTCCGGCCAGTTCGAGGCGACGGTGTTCGACGACGAGCCGTCGGCGGCGCTCGAGGCCGCTGCCAAGGCGGGCGGCTGCGGGCTGCTCATCGTCGAGCTCGACCGCCGCCCCGGCGACGACGTTCCGCGGGTGACGATCAAGCGCTTCCAGCCCTTGGAGGCGCTCGCGCAGAAGACCCGGCTCCAACTGACGGTTCGGATCGACAGCGCCGGGATGGTCGGGCAGGTCGCGCGTGAGCTGGCCGAGGCGCGCGGCGGCAACGGCGTAGTGCGACTGATCGTGCCGATTGCAGCGGGCGGCGAGGCGGCGGTGATCGCCGGCCGCGACTATGCGCTCGACGGCGAGCTCGCGTCGCGCATCGAGCACATCACGGGCGTGGGGAGCGTCGACCTCTCCGCGCAGGAGCCGCCCAAGCTCGCCCTGGTCGGCTAATCAAAGACTGTTCGAAGGTTCCTGCGGCTGCTCGGGCGGCGAGGCGGTATCCGTCTGATTTTGCTGTTGCGGCTCGGGTTCGGTCAGCGGCTCGGTCGAGGCTGGGGGAAGCTCGCCCACCACATTCTCGATTGGCGGCAGCGGCTTGGGGCTTTCATATTCCTCGCCCGGTTGCGGCCGCGGCTTGCTCACGACTGGCGGCGGCGCCTTGTTCACCGGAGCGGTCGTGCCTCGATAAACACAGGCGTCGAGGCCGCTGCCGGCAACCACGCCGAGCCGCGCCGCAATGATGTTGCCGTAGCGGCGGGTGAAACCCTTGGGCGCTATTGCGCCGCGCTTCTTGGGCAATGGCAGCACCGCGGCGATCCGCGCGGCCTCGGTCGGCGACATGGCGCTCGCATCATGGCCGTAATAGCGCTGGGAGGCGGCATTGACGCCGTAGGTGCCGATGCCGGTCTCGGCGCTGTTGAGATAGACTTCCATGATGCGGCGCTTGCCCCACAGATGCTCGATCAGGAAGGTGAACCAGGCTTCGACGCCTTTCCGGGCATAGCCGCCGCCGTTCCACAGGAACGTGGTCTTGGCGGTCTGCTGGCTGATGGTCGATCCGCCGCGGATCCGTCCTCCGCTCGCGTTGCGCTTCATCGCGTCCTCGATCGCTTCGAAATCGAAGCCGTGATGCGAGCAGAACTTGCTGTCCTCGGCGGCGATCGCGGCCCGGACCATGTCGCGGTCGATGGTGTTGATGCTCATCCAGTCGTGCGTCGCGCCGCGCCCGGCGAAGATGTCGCCGAGCATGGTCGCGGTGATCGGCGGGTTGATGAACCGGTAAACCAGCACCCAGGACAGCGAAATGACCAGGAAGGCGACAATGATCCTGACGATCCAGCCGACGATTCGCCGGACGATCGACTGCGGCCGGCGGCGCTTGTAGCGCGGAATGGTCGATCCGGGACGCTTGGCCATCGCATCGTGCTAGCGGGCCGCCGCGCCGCTGCCAATCAGCTGCCGATTTTCCGGCAGAACCAGCAATTGAGCCCGAAGCGGAAGTCGGCGAAGCGCCCGCTTTCGCAGTGCGCGGTCTCGACCCCGTGCCGTGCCCAGGACGGGAAGATGACCAGGCTGTTCTGGACAGGTTCCAGCGCAACGCTGTCTTGAGTCGCCGCGGTCTCGGGGTCCGCTCCGAAGCGGTAGAGCCTGAGGGCCCCGCCAGAGAAGGCCTTGGGCTCGGAGTGGAAATAATAGACCGCGCTAATCACCCGGTCTTCTCCTTCCTCCTCGCCTGCGGGTTTGCGCGTTTCCCCAAGCGGGATGTCGATGTGCGGCGCAAAGTGCGCGCCCTCGCCATAGGCGTTGAGCTCAAATTCGATCGAGCGCGGCTCCGGGCCGGCATAGCCGGCCGCGGCCATGATCTCCGGTAGCCCGCCGAAGAGGGCTTCGCGCATCATCGGCGCCATCGGCCCGATGCCGGCGTGTTTCAGCGCATTGCGACGCGTCGGGTCGAGGCGTTTCTGCAACCCGCCTTCGCCGTAGAAAATCTTGGCCGGCCTGAACGCACCCTCCTCCGCGATTGCCCAGTCGAGCAGCGCCTGGCGTTCGCTTTCGGCGAGGAAGCCGTCAAAGCGAGCGTGCGGCTACCTTCGCAAAGGCCGCGGGCGAAGACCTCGCCTTGCCGCACTGCAGCAGCGCATTTACATGCCATAGGCATGACCTCGACCAACGACATTCGCCGCGGCTTCCTCGAATTTTTCGAGAGGAATGGACACGCGCGGATGCCGTCGGCGCCGCTGGTCCCGCACAACGACCCGACCTTGATGTTCGTCAACGCCGGGATGGTGCCGTTCAAGAACGTCTTCACCGGGCTGGAGACGCGGCCCTATTTGACTGCCGCCAGCTCCCAGAAATGCGTCCGTGCGGGCGGCAAGCACAATGACCTCGACAATGTCGGCTATACCGCGCGGCACCACACCTTCTTCGAGATGCTCGGGAATTTCTCGTTCGGCGATTATTTCAAGGACCGCGCGATCGAGCTCGCGTGGAATTTGCTCACCAAGGACTGGGGTCTCAGCCCGGACAAGCTGACCGCCACCGTCTATCACACCGACGACGAAGCGTTCGACCTGTGGAAGAAGATTTCGGGCTTGCCCGAGAGTCGCATCATCCGCATCCCGACCAAAGACAATTTCTGGGCAATGGGCGACGACGGGCCGTGCGGGCCATGCTCGGAGATCTTCTACGACCATGGGAACCATCTCCCGGGCGGGCCGCCGGGCAGCGCCGATGAGGACGGCGACCGCTTTGTCGAGATCTGGAACCTGGTCTTCATGCAGTACGAGCAGGCGGCGGGCGAGATCGTCTCCGAGCTTCCGAAGAAGTCGATCGACACTGGCATGGGGCTCGAGCGCATCGCCGCGGTCCTCCAGGGCGTCCACGACAATTACGAGACCGACACCTTCCGCGCGCTGATCCGGGAAAGCGAAGAGCTCACCCACACCAAGGCCGAGGGCGACAACCAGGCGAGTCACCGGGTGATCGCGGACCATCTGCGCGCGAGCGGCTTCCTCGTCGCCGATGGCGTGCTCCCAGCCAATGAGGGCAGGGGCTACGTCCTTCGCCGGATCATGCGACGTGCGATGCGTCACGCGCATCTGCTTGGTGCTAAGGAGCCATTGATGTGGCGCTTGGTCCCGGCATTGGTCGCGGAGATGGGCGCGGCGTACCCCGAGCTGATCCGGGCGCAGCCGCTGATCGAAGCGACCCTGCAGCAGGAGGAAACGCGCTTCCAGCAGACGCTCGCGACCGGCCTCAAGCTGCTCGACGAGGCGACGGAGACGATAGGCAAGGGCGGGACTTTGCCAGGCGAGACGGCGTTTAAGCTCTACGACACGTTCGGCTTCCCCTACGATCTAACCGAGGACGCGCTGCGCGCCCGAGGCATGGCCGTCGACCGCGCCGGCTTCGACACGGCGATGGCGGCGCAGAAGGCGGCGGCGCGCGCGGCGTGGAAGGGTTCCGGGGCCAAGGCGTCGGACGACATCTGGTTCGACCTCGTCGAGGAGCACGGTGCGACGGAGTTCACCGGCTATTCGGGCGATGAGGGCGAGGGCGTGGTTTGGGCGATCGTCAAGGACGGCGCGCGCGTCGATGATGCCGAGGTCGGCGACACGGTCGAGATCCTCTTGAACCAGACGCCCTTCTATGGCGAGAGCGGCGGGCAGATCGGCGACACTGGAAAGCTGTTTACACTCAAAGGCTTCGAAGGCGAAATTGAGGACACGTCGAAGCTGCTCGGCAAGCTTCACGTGCTTCGGACCAAGGTCATCAAAGGCGAGCTTTCGGTCGGTGAGACGGTCCACCAGATCGTCGACGCGGAGCGGCGCAATCGCGTGCGCGCCAATCACAGCGCGACCCATTTGGTCCACGCGGCCCTTCGCCGGCTTTTGGGCACGCATGTCACCCAGAAGGGCAGCCTGGTTGCGCCCGACTATTTCCGCTTCGATTTTTCGCATCCCAAGGCCCTGACCCGCGAGGAGATCGAGGAGGTCGAGGCCGAGGTAAACGCGCAGATCCGCTCGAACGAGCCGGTGACGACGCGGCTGATGACTCCGGACGAGGCGATTTCCGCCGGCGCAATGGCCTTGTTCGGCGAGAAATATGGCGACGAGGTGCGCGTGCTTTCGATGGGACACGATGCGGACGCCGATTATTCGGTCGAGCTCTGCGGCGGCACCCACGTTCGCGCGCTGGGGGATATCCAACTTCTCAAGATCATCTCGGAAAGCGCGGTGTCCTCGGGCGTGCGGCGGATCGAAGCGCTGACCGGCGAAGCCGCGCGGCAATGGCTGACGGATCGCGACATGAAGCTGCGCGAGGCGGCTGCGGCGCTGAAGAGCGCGCCCGACGAGGTGCCCGAGCGCGTCGCGGCGTTGGTCGAGGACCGCAAGCGGCTCGAGCGCGAGCTCGCCGACGCGAAGAAGGCGCTGGCGATGGGCGGGGGCGCGGCCAAGTCGGACGCTGCCGCGCCCGAGGAGGTCAACGGCCACGCCTTCCTCGGCCAGATCGTGGAAGGGCTTGATCCCAAGGACTTGCGATCGACGGTGGACACGATGAAGCAGCGTGTCGGCTCGGGCATCGCCGCCCTGGTCGCGGTCAATGACGGACGCGCCAGCGTCGCCGTGGGGGTCACCGACGACCTCGCGAAGCAGGTCAGCGCGGTCGATTTGGTCAAAGCCGCGGTCGCGACCTTGGGCGGGCAGGGAGGCGGCGGCCGTGCCGATATGGCCCAGGGCGGCGGACCCGACGGTTCCAAGGCCAAGGAAGCGCTCGACGCGGTCCGCCACGCGTTGGAGAAAGTCGCGGCTTAGGTCGGTCCAGAGTCCCGTAGCCGCCGGCCGCCGAGCCGCGGCGCGTCCTCGAGCTCCGCTTGAGCCTTGATCTCGGCGCGCAGCTGGTCGCGCTTTTCGTGGATCGAGGCGATCACCGGCCCCATCGGCACGCCCAAATCAACCAGCGCGGCTTCGGACAGCTGCAGCGAAGCTTCGAGCGTTTCCGGCACGGCGTCGGTCGCGCCCGCTTTGTACAGCTCGGCGGCGTGGGCAGTGTCGCGGGCGCGGGCAACGATCGGCAGGTCTGGAAACGCCTTGCGAAGCTGCCCGGTGAGGCGGTTGACCAGCACCGGATTGTCCATGGTGAGGATAAATGCGACGGGCTCGCGCTCGCGCAGGCGGCCGAGCAGCTCGGGCTGGGCGACATCGCCGAACAGCACGTCATAGCCATCTTTGCGCGAAGCGCCGACGCCGTCGACATCGCTGTCGATCGCGAGATAGTCCTTGCTGTGCGCGTCGAGCATGTCGGCAACCATGCGGCCAACCCGGCCGAAGCCGAGGATTACGACCTGTCCGAGAGCGGCTGTGTCGAGCGAGGCATCCATTTGGATGGCCATCGCCCGGCCGGCAAAGCGGCTTCCAGCGGCGCGGCCGAGCCTGGCGAGCAGTGGCGTGACGGTGAGTCCGATCGCGGTCACGATCTGCCAGAAAGACGCGGTCCGCGCTGAAATCACGCCGGCACCCGCGGCTGCGACGATAACCACGAGCGTCATTTCCGATGGCGACGCCATAAGGAGCCCGACCTCCGCAGCGACACCTTTCGTGACTCCGCCGGCGGCGCGGAGCAGGAAACCGGTCACTACGATCTTCAATGCGAGCACTGCGATGAGCGCGAGCATCAGCGGGGCCCACTCGGCCGCAATGATCCGGAAATCGATGCTCATGCCGACAGTGATGAGAAAAATACCGAGTCCGAGGCCTCGGAACGGGGCAGTCATCACCTGGACCTCGTCCTGATATTCGGTTTCCGCGATGAGGATTCCGGCGACCAGCGCTCCGACGATGGGCGAAAGGCCAATCGCAGCCGTCGCCAGGCTGGCCGCGATGACCACAATCAGGCTCGCCGACAGGAACAGCTCCGGGCTTTTGGTCCGTGCCGCTTGTGCAAAGAGTCTGGGCAGCAGGAGACGGCCGAGGATTAACATCGCCGCGACAACCAGAATTCCCAGCGCGAGCGTGGGTGCAAGCGAGCCGACGCCGCCGCCCCGCCCTCCTGGACCAAGCGCGCTCAAGGCGAAGATGACGGGCACGATCGCAAGATCTTCGAGCAGCAGCACCGCGAAAGCCGACCGGCCGACCGGTGTGCGGATACTGACCAGCGGCAAGACCAGCGCCATCGAGGAGTTGGACAGGGCCAGGCCCAGTGCAACCGCTCCCCAGGGGCTCTCTCCCCTGGCGTAAAGCACCGCGCCGATGATCAGGGCGACAAGCGTGAACTCGATCGTGCCGACCCGGAAGAGCAGTCGGCGCATACCCCACAGCCTGCGGAAGGACAGCTCGAGCCCGATCGAGAACAACAAGAGGACGATGCCCAGCTCGGCGAAAGGCTCGATCGCGTCGGGGTTCGAAATGGTCACATAATGGAGCCAGGGGCGCGCGCTGCTGAGAGCGCCAAGACCGAACGGCCCGACGATCAACCCAACGATGATGAAGCCGATCACCGGCGAGATCCGCAGCCGCGCAAAGGCAGGGATCACGATCCCGGCGGCCCCGAGAATGACCAGAGCGTCGCTGAAACCGGAGGTCGAGAATTGGCCGCCCATGTGTCGCTTCTGCCGTTTTCGTCATTCCGGCGAAAGCGGGAATCCAAGCAAGAAGGTGGACCACCGCTTTCGCGGGGGTGACGACCTAAGTAAGGGCTGCCGTCATGGCGTCAGATCTCGATCTGATCATCTTCGGCGGCGGTCCGGCCGGAATGATGGCGGGGCTATTGTTCGCCCGCGCCGGCTGCAGCGTCCGGGTGCTCGAGAAACATGCCGATTTCTTTCGGGATTTCCGCGGCGACACGGTCCACCCGTCGACAATGGAGATCCTCGACCAGCTGGGGATGCTCCGGCGCTTCCTCAAACGTCCGCACAGCGAGCTCGACAAGGCCGAGCTTAGGCTCGCCGGCCGCGATTGGGAGATTGGCGATCTCTCGCACCTCCATACCCCGGCGCCGTTCATTGCGATGATGCCGCAATGGGACTTCCTCGATTTCATCCGCGAGGAGGCCGGCGCGTTTCCCGGCTTCCACCTCGAAATGAAGGCGCCGGTCGCCGGCTTCATCGAGGAACAGGGCAGGGTGACCGGAGTCAGGCTCGAGAGCGGTCGAAAGCTGCGCGCGCGTCTCACGATTGCCGCTGATGGCCGAACGTCGATCGTGCGCTCAATCCTGCCGGTGGAGACGTTGGGTTCGCCGATGGACGTATTCTGGTTCCGGCTGCCCAAGTCACCGAAGACCAAAGGCGCGCTTCGTGGAAACGCTGACCGCGGGCGGATCGTCGTGCTGATTGACCGTGGCGATTACTGGCAGTGCGCGTTCGTCATTCCCAAGGGCAAGGCGGAAGAGCTGTTGGCCGGTGGAATTGGCCCAATCCGTGATGCTGTCCACCAGGCTGCGCCCGACCTCGATCTGTCCGAGCTCGACAGTGTTGAAGATCTGAAACTTCTGAGCGTCGCGCTCGACCGACTGACCTGCTGGTACCGGCCCGGGCTGTTGGCGATTGGTGATGCAGCCCACGCCATGTCGCCGATCGGTGGGATCGGCATCAATCTCGCGGTGCAGGACGCGGTCGCCGCGGCCAACATCCTTGCGGGCCCGCTCGCGCGCGGCGAGAACGTCGATCCCTTGCTCCACAAGGTTCAGGACCGACGGCTGTTCCCGACTCGAATGATCCAGTCAGCGCAGAAGCTCGCGCAGGACATTGTCATCGGGAAACTGCTTCAACCTGGCGATCCGATCCGCAAGGCGCCATGGATCGTCCGGTTGCTTAACCGCTATCCGCTGTTGCGGCGCATCCCGGGCCGGTTCATCGGCCTTGGAGTCAGGCGCGAGCGGGTTCGCTCGCCGGCTGCTTCTCCGCGGTCATAGCCGCCTCGAGATTGTTGACGATCGCTTCGAAGAATTGCTCGGTCGTCATCCACGGCTGCTCGGGGCCGACGAGGATCGCGAGGTCCTTGGTCATGTGGCCGGCCTCGACGGTTTCGACGCACACGCGCTCGAGCGTTTCAGCGAAGCGCACCACCTCGAGCGTGTCATCGAACTTGCCGCGATATTTGAGACCTCCGGTCCAGGCGAAGATCGACGCGATCGGGTTGGTCGAGGTCGCCTTGCCGGCCTGGTGCATGCGGTAGTGGCGAGTGACGGTGCCGTGCGCGGCTTCTGCTTCCACGGTCTGGCCATCCGGAGTCGTCAGCACCGACGTCATCAGGCCGAGTGAACCGAAGCCCTGCGCGACCTGGTCCGACTGGACGTCCCCATCGTAATTCTTGCACGCCCAGATGAACTTGCCGCTCCACTTCAAGGCGGATGCGACCATGTCGTCGATCAGGCGGTGCTGATATTCGATGCCAAGTTCTTCGAATTTCGCCTTGTATTCGCTGTCGTAAATCTCCTGGAACAGGTCCTTGAAGCGGCCGTCATACGCTTTCAGGATCGTGTTCTTGGTCGACAGGTACAGCGGCCACCGGCGATTGATCGCATAATTGAAGCAGGCGTGGGCGAAATCGCGGATCGAGGCGTCGAGGTTATACATGCCCATCGCGATTCCGGAGCCCGGAAAGTCGAACACGTCGTGCTCGATGACCTCGCCAGTCTCGCCTTGCCACTTGATCGTCAGCTTGCCTTTGCCGGGCACTCGGAAATCGGTCGCCTTATACTGGTCGCCGAAGGCGTGGCGGCCGACGACGATCGGGTCGGTCCAGCCGGGAATCAGCCGAGGAATGTTGGAAATGACGATCGGCTCGCGGAAGATGACCCCGCCCAGGATGTTGCGGATGGTGCCGTTGGGCGATTTCCACATCCTCTTGAGACTAAATTCCTTCACCCTGGCTTCGTCGGGCGTGATGGTCGCGCACTTGACGCCAACGCCATGGCTCTTGATCGCATTGGCGGCCTCGACCGTGACCTTGTCCTCGGTCGCGTCGCGGTTCTGAATCGACAGGTCGTAATAAATGAGGTCGATGTCGAGATAGGGCTGGATCAGCCGTTCGCGGATCCATTGCCAGATGATCCGGGTCATCTCGTCGCCGTCGAGCTCGACAACCGGATTCTTCACCTTGATCTTGGCCATGCGCTTTCCTGCTTTTCGGTTTGGCGCGGCCTTAGGATGCGAGCGCCACGCGGGCAACCGCGGCGTTGTGCGGTTGGCGGCCGCACACTAAGGAGGCGCCGATGCCAGCCCTCAAAAAGCCCGACGGCGCGATAACGACCACGGTCAAATGGCGCTTCCCCTCGATCCATCCGGAAGGCCGCAAATATGTCGTCGGAGCGGCCTTCGTCACGCTCGCGGTCTATACGATGGTCAGCCATTTTGTCGGGTGGCTGCTGGTCGGGCTGACGATTTGGCTCGGGACGTTCTTCCGTGATCCGATCCGGACCACGCCGCGCGGGGACAAGCTGATCATCGCGCCGGCCGACGGGCTGATCACGATGATCGCCAAGGTCCCGCCGCCACCCGAGCTGCGCGGGCCCGATGCGCTCGCCGACGGCGAATATACACGCGTGTCGATTTTCATGAGCGTGTTCGACGTGCACATCAACCGCGCCCCGATCTCGGGGCGGGTCAAGCGCATCTCCTACGTGCCGGGCAAGTTCATCAATGCCGACCTCGACAAAGCGAGCGAGGACAATGAGCGCCAGCACCTGCTGATTGAAGGCGCTGACGGGCTGAGGATCGGCTTCACCCAGATTGCGGGACTCGTCGCGCGCCGCATCCTGTCTTTCGTCAAGGAAGGAGACGTGGTTGAAGCCGGCCAGCGCGTTGGCCTGATCCGCTTCGGCAGCCGCGTCGACCTCTATTTGCCGCAATCGGCCGCGCCGCGCGTATTGCTCGGCCAGCGCGCCATCGCGGGAGAAACGGTGCTTGGAATTGTGGGGCTCGATATCCCCGTGACAGGCATTAGCCAGTGACCGACGATCGGGATCCGCGCGGGATCCCGTTTCGCGCGATGGTCCCCAATGCGATCACCGCGCTCGCATTATGCTTTGGACTGACGGGCGTGAGTCTCGCGATCCGCGGCGAATGGGAGCGGGCGCTGGGCGCGATCGTCCTCGCCGGCGTGCTCGATGGCCTCGACGGGCGCATCGCGCGGCTGCTCAGGGCGCAAAGCAAGTTCGGCGCCGAGCTCGATTCCCTTTCTGACAATATCGCCTTCGGGACCGCGCCGGCGCTCATCCTGTTCCTGTGGTCGCTGCAGACCGCTCCGCGCTTCGGCTGGATCGCCGCGCTGGCGCTGGCGGTGTCCTGCGCGCTCAGGCTGGCGCGGTTCAACGTGCGGCTCGACGCCGCCGAGCAGCCGCACAAGTCGGCGGGCTTCAACACCGGAGTGCCGGCGCCAGCGGGAGCCGGCCTTGCCTTCATTCCAATCTATCTGTGGCTGATCACAGGCGATGACACGTTCCGCCGCTGGCCGCTGGTGATGGCCTGGACCTTGTTCATCGCTGCACTGATGATCTCGAGCCTTCCGACCTACAGCTGGGCGAGCATCCGTATCCGCCGCGAATGGCGGTTGTTCGCTTTGGCGGGAGTGGCGTTGCTCGGGGCGGCGCTGATCGTCGCGCCGTGGCAGACCCTGCTGGTCGTGGCAGCAATCTATCTGGTGATGATCCCGGCCGCGCTTGCAAGCTACGCGAAGGTCAAGCGGCGGCGCGCCACCGCGGCTCGGCGCGCATAGCCGGCTTCGCCCGCGCCCGGGCGCGCATTCGCACTTGAGCGAGATTGAGTGATGGCTTGAGCGCCGGCTTGCCCTTGAGGGCAGCGGCGATCTTCGCGCCGCTTTCCTCAAGAACCGCGGCACCCACCACGACCAGCAGCCACAAGGTGGCCAGGAAGGTGAGGGTGCCCAAAGGCGCAAGCATCGCTGCCATCATCTCGTCTGTCCTTCTTGGGAGCGTTGAACCGCGTCGGACCGCATTTGTTCCGGCGAGCTTCGGGCCGCCCCGGTTGAGACGAGCTAATGTTCCCGTTTTGTTCCATGCTGTCAAGCGGCTTGTTCGAGCCTGTGCCAGACCCTTGAAAGCATGGGTCGCTTCGGCTAGGGGCCGCGCATCCCGCAGACGGAGCTGACATACCGGTGCCGGCCGAAAGGCCGGTGACATGGCTCCGTCGAGGCAGAACCGGAAGGAGAAGACCCAATGGCGACCACCGTCGTCACCATGCAGCAATTGCTCGAGGCCGGAGCGCATTTCGGCCACCAAACCCATCGCTGGAACCCGAAGATGAAGCCGTACATTTTCGGCGATCGCAACGGCGTCCACATCATCGACCTGTCGCAGACCGTGCCGCTGTTTGCGCGCGCGCTCGACTTTGTTCAGCAGACCGTCGGCCGCGGCGGCAAGGTGCTGTTCGTCGGCACAAAGCGCCAGGCGCAGGACGCGATTGCCGAGGCGGCGCAATCGTCGGGCCAGCATTTCGTCAACCATCGCTGGCTCGGCGGCATGCTGACCAACTGGAAGACCATCTCCAACTCGATCAAGCGCCTGAAGAGCCTCGAGGAGCAACTCTCCGGCGACACAACCGGCCTCACCAAGAAGGAAGTGCTGCAGCTCACCCGCGAGCGCGACAAGCTCGAGAAGAGCCTCGGCGGAATCCGCGACATGGGCGGGCTTCCCGACGTGATGTTCGTGGTCGACACCAACAAGGAGGAGCTGGCGATCAAGGAAGCCAACGTGCTGGGCATCCCGGTCGTCGCGATCCTCGATTCGAACAGCGATCCGAGCAACATCGCCTTCCCGGTCCCGGGTAATGACGATGCGAGCCGCGCGATCCGCCTCTACTGCGGCGCGATCGCTCAGGCGGTGAACGAGGGCCGCACCGGCCACGCCCAGGCGAAGGGGGAGGATATCGGCGAGATGGCCGAGCCGCCGGTCGAGCCGGCGCTGGAAGCCTGAACTCAAAATACCCATCTACGGATGGACCCCGGACAACCGGAATTCATTCAAAAGGAAACGATCAATGGCTGAGATCACGGCCGCGACTGTCAAGGAACTGCGCGAGCGCACCGGCGCCGGCATGATGGACTGTAAGAAGGCGCTCGCCGAAACCAATGGCGAAATGGAGCCGGCGATCGACTGGCTGCGCGCCAAGGGTCTGTCCGCGGCCGCCAAGAAGGCCGGCCGCACTGCCGCCGAGGGCCTCGTCGGAGTTGCGGTCGAGGGCCATCGCGGCGCGGTCGTCGAGGTGAATTCGGAGACCGATTTCGTCGCCAAGAACGAGCTGTTTCAGGAGTTCGTGCGCAACGTCGCCAAGCTCGCGCTCGAGCAGGGCGCGGACGTCGAGACCTTGTCGGGCGCGGCCTATCCGGGCGGCGGGACGGTCGCCGAGGCGCTGACCGAGAACATCGCCAAGATTGGCGAGAACCAGTCGCTGCGTCGCGCCGCGGTGGTCGAGGTCAAGCAGGGCGCCGTCGTGTCCTATGTGCACAACCAGGTCGCGCCGGGCCTCGGCAAGATCGGCGTGCTGGTCGCGCTCGACAGCCCGGCCCCCCTCGACACGCTTAAGGCGCTCGGCAAGCAGATCGCGATGCATGTCGCGGCCGCGCACCCGCTGGCGCTCAATGCCGAGGAGCTTCCCGCCGCGCTGATCGAGCGCGAGCAGGGAATCGCGATGGAAAAGGCGAAGGAAAGCGGCAAGCCGCAGAATATCGTCGAGAAGATGGTCGAGGGTAGCCTTGCCAAGTTCCGCAAGGAAAATTCGCTGCTCAGCCAGCTGTTCGTGATGGACAACAAGACCCCGGTTGCCGACGTCGTGACGGCGGCAGGCAAGGAAGCCGGGGCTCCGATCGAGCTAATCGGCTTCGTCCGTTTCCAGCTCGGCGAAGGCATCGAGAGAAAGGAAAGCGACTTCGCCGCCGAAGTCGCCGCGGCGGCGGGCACGAGCAAAGCCGAGCCAGTCGCCTGATTTCGATAGCGACCGAATTCTGAGAGGCGGTCAGGCGGCGAGCTTGGCCGCCTCTTTTTTGCAATCGTAGGGGAGATCGGGGTCAAAACAGAAGTCAGGCCATTTCCCGGTCTTGCGCCAGAAACCAATCATCCCGGCTCGGTTTTCGATCTGCATGAAGCGCGGATTCTGCCGAAACTGCTTGAAGTTGGGCCGGTAAAGAACTTGCGAGACGAAGCGGAGCCGGTCCGGCAGCAGGCTCATCAGCAGGCTATAAAGCTCGTCGTCACGTCCGAAGTCGGCAAGCAGCTGCTCAAGTTGAGCGAGCTTGCGACCCTCAGCAAGCTGAGCGCTCCGTACAGCGGCGATCGCGCTTTCGACATTCGCTGGAGTCGGATTGATCCTCGCGAGCAGATATTTCTCCATGTCTTGCGTGGGATATGACTGACGAAAATCCGGCGACTGAACCAGTCGCAAGGCGTCCTTCGCATCGCCATAGCGAGAATGCAGCCGGAAGCGCGCGTCATCTATGGTCGGACTTCCAGGCCACAGCTGTTCCGCGCGGCGTAGCTCCTCCTCTGCGGCAGGGAGTTGACCAGCAAAAGTGAGCGCCTGGATAAGGTTGCTGCGATATCCCGGTGACAACGGGTTGAGCTCAACAGCCTCCTTTGCGTCGTCCAGGGAATCGTTGTTTCTCCCGACCGCGGAGAGAAACTCGGAGCGGACAATGCGCAGATCGGGATTGTCGGGATTCAGGCTGACCGCCTGCTCGAACAGCGGCGCCCGTTGCTCGAAGGCCTGGATCGGAAGAAGCGCGGCCTCCGCGACGTAGATCTCCGGCAACTTTGGATTCAGCTGCCTGGCGGCTCGAATGTGCTCCGGAAGATCGCCCAGTGCAGATTTGTCGTAGAACATCATCTGTCCTCGCAACGCTTGAGCCTCTGCGAGCAGCAGCTTCGACCAGGCGGGCTGAAAGCGCGGTGCGGACGCGATGATCTGCGAAAAGATCGGCACCACCGATCCGGAATCCGTCCGATATCGCTCGGCGAAGAGCGCGCAGCCGTTGAGGAACAGCTTGAGTGCTTGCTCATCGAGCCGTGCTTGGGACGGCGCGCTCGCTTGCAAAGCGCAGTCGAGTACCTCGCCTGCAGTATAGGCCATGCTCTGCTCGAGCGCCTCCCGGTTAGACGCCTGGCCTTCGAAGTCCTTTGACCAGAGAATGGCCCGATCCTTTCCTGACAAAAGGGCGACATTGCTACCGGCGGCTTCGAAGATAAGATCGGCGTGTCCGGCGTCGGCAGCAGCGGATGCCGTCAGTCGAACCGCATCAGTCCTTGCCGAGCGCAGGCTGCCGAGCTTGACGAGCAAGTCGCGCGCCAGCGCTTCACCATCGGCAGACCGGTCTGCTGGCGCGACGGCCACGACCGGAACCGGAGACGGCGCACGTAAGTACCGCCAAGCTGCGAGCCCGCCGGCGACTAGCAACAAGACGGCGACCAGCGAAATCGCAAGCCAGCGGCTTCCGCCGCGCTTGTGGGGTAAGTCCACCGGCTCCCGCGAGACCAGCAGTTCGGGGCTCGTCTCGGCAATCGCTTGCTCTAATTCCTTGTAGCCTCGCGCCCTTGCGCCGCGCTTCCAATCGGTGACGTTAATGGTCTGGAATTGGCGAAAGCCGAGCGGCGCCTCTGTTCCGTCAATCGTAGCCGGCACCAGCCGTTCGCTGTCTCGGCCAGCCGCGGCCTCGTCTCTGACCCACGCGGAATCGATTGAGCGCTCGGACCAGAGGACAACGACCGCGTCGGCGGCCTTGAGCGCCTCCTCGATGACCTTCGCGAACTGCGCTCCCCCGCGCACGTGCGGGTCCCACCAGACAGAATGACCGGCCTTTTCGAGCGCAGTCGCGATGACGCGCGCCGCCTCCTTGTCCTCGCGGTCGTAGCTCAAGAACACGCTGGCCATGAGCAGCCCCCTGAAGCGTCGATGCTGCGCCGAAACGGCAAGGCGAGCAAGTTAAGGCAGTTGGCAACGGGGCGGTCGCGCCATAAAGGCGTGGCCGCCCTTGTTACATCTTGAGGACAGCCGCACAGTATGACTCGCCCCCGCTTCAACCGAATCCTGCTGAAGCTCTCAGGCGAGGCGCTGATCGGGCAGGGTCAGTTCGGAATCGATCCCGACGCCGTTGCCGGCCTCGCCGGCGAGATCGCGGCGGCCAAGGCCCAGGGGCACGAGCTGTGCCTGGTCGTCGGCGGCGGCAACATTTTCCGCGGCATGGCGGCCGCCGCCAAGGGCTTCGACCGGGCGAGCGCCGATTACATGGGCATGCTGGCGACGGTGATGAACGCGCTTGCGCTGCAGAACGCGCTCGAGCGGCTCGGCGTTGATACTCGGGTCCAATCGGCGATCCCGATGTCGAGCGTTAGCGAGCCCTACATCCGACGCCGGGCGCTCAGGCACCTCGAAAAGGGCCGGATCGTCCTCTTCGCGGCCGGCACCGGCAATCCCTATTTCACCACCGACACCGCCGCCGCCCTGCGCGCCGCCGAAATGGGCTGCGACGCCTTGTTCAAGGGCACCAGCGTCGACGGCATCTATACCGCGGACCCGAAGAAGGATTCGAAAGCAAAGCGCTATGACAGCGTCGGCTTCAACCGGGTGCTGAGCGACGACCTCAAGGTGATGGACGCCGCAGCCGTGGCCCTGTGCCGCGACAACAATATTCCGATCGTCGTCTTTAACATCCGTCAGGCCGGCAACCTCGCCGAGGTGCTTGCCGGTCGCGGGACGGCGACGATCGTGCAAAATGGGGAGTAGGAGATGACCACCACCATCAGCACCGCGGATCTCAACCGCCGAATGCACGGCGCGCTCGAGGCGCTGAGGCACGACCTGGGCGGGCTCCGCACCGGCCGCGCTTCGACGGCCTTGCTCGATCCGGTTCATGTCGAGGTCTACGGCACGAACATGCCGCTCAATCAGGTGGCGACTGTTTCAGTGCCGGAGGCGCGCCTGCTTTCGGTCCAGGTGTGGGACCGGTCGAACGTCCAGCCGGTCGAAAAAGCTATCCGCAACGCCGGCCTCGGCATCAACCCGATCACCGACGGCCAGGTGATCCGCCTGCCGATCCCCGAGTTGACCGAGGACCGGCGCAAGGAGCTGGCCAAGCTCGTCGGCCAATATGCGGAGAAGGCGCGAATCGCGGTCCGCAACGTCCGCCGCGACGGGATGGATCATCTGAAACAGGACGAGAAGAAGCACGAGATCAGCGAGGATGAGCGCAAGCGCCTCGAGCATGAAGTGCAGAAGCTGACCGACGACACGATCAAGGAGATCGACGAGTTGGCGCACGGCAAAGAAAAGGAAATCCTCGGCAAGTGACCCCTGCCGCAGCGCAGGAAGGAGAGCATGAGCTTTCCGACCGCAGCGGCGTGCCCCGACACGTCGCGATCATCATGGACGGCAATGGCCGCTGGGCGAAGCAGCGCGGACTGCCGCGCGCCGCCGGCCACCGCGCCGGGGCCGAGGCGGTCCGCCGAGCGCTCCAGGCGGCCGCCGATCACGGTGTCGAGGTGCTTACGATCTACGCCTTCTCGTCGGAGAACTGGCAACGCAGCGCCGAGGAGATTGCCGATCTGACCGCGTTGATGCGCTTCTACCTCGAACGCGAATTGAAAACGCTTGAGAAGGAGAAGGTCCGGCTCAAGCTGATCGGCGATTACTCGGCATTCGGGCCCGACATGGTCGCGCGGCTCGAAAAAGCGGTCGAGCGGACCGCAAACAACACCCAACTGACCCTCGTCATCGCTTTGAACTACGGGGCGCGCGCCGAAATTGCGGCCGCCGCGCGAACGCTCGCCGAGAAAGCCGCGAAGGGCGATATTGACCCGGGCGATATCGACGAGGCGGCGGTCGCTGCCCAGCTCCAGACGCGCGATCTTCCCGAGCTCGACCTCCTGATACGCACGTCGGGCGAGATCCGGCTGTCCAATTTCCTGCTGTGGCAGGCCGCCTATGCCGAACTTCTGTTCCTCGATATCCTGTGGCCCGATTTCGATGAGGCTGCGTTCGTCGACGCGCTCGATCGCTTTGCCGGCAGGCAGCGACGATTCGGTGGCCGGTGAACGAGCTACTCCTTCGGACTGTAACCGGAATGCTGTTGATCGCGGCGGCGCTCGCCTCGTCGATCGTCGGAGGGACGCTGTTCGCGGTCGTGGTTGCCACCGTCGCCACGGCCATCTTCTACGAATGGACGCGGATCGTTCGCGGCTGGGGTGCCGTCTGGTACGCCAGCGGATTCATCTATGCGCTGATGCCCGCGCTGGCGTTGCTTTGGGCACGTGAGCGCGATGCGCACGGCCTATTCCTGGTGGTCTGGATGTTTCTCGTCACCTGGTCGACCGACATCGGCGCCTATTTCGTCGGTCGCGCCTTCGGCCGGGCCAAGCTCGCGCCGTCGATCAGCCCGAACAAGACCGTGGCCGGCCTTTACGGAGGAATGGCCGCGGCGACACTGATCGGCGGCGCCTGGGCGCTGGTGGCTGGCCTGGGCAAGCCGCTCCTGATCCTTGCGCCACTGTTCGCGCTGGCAGCGCAATGCGGGGATTTGTTCGAAAGCAGGATGAAACGCAGGGCGGGCGTGAAGGACAGCGGCACCTGGCTGCCCGGGCACGGTGGCGTGCTCGACCGCCTCGACGGATTGATGCCGGTGGCTGTCCTTACCGCGCTCGCCCAGCTATCGGGGCTGACGTGAAGACCATCGCGATTCTGGGCGCGACCGGCTCGATCGGAAAGTCGACGCTCGACCTCGTCGAGCACTCGCCCGAGCGGTTCAACGTCGTCGCGGTTACCGCCGCGACCAACAGCGAGAAGCTGGCGAACATCGCCCGCCGCACCGGTGCAAAGCTCGCGGTGATCGCCGACGAAAGCCGGCTGCCCGATCTTCGCGCGAGACTGGCCGGCACCGATTGCCGCGCGGCCGCGGGGGGGCAGGCCCTGGTCGAGGCCGCGTCGGGGGAAGCGGAGCTGGTGATTGCCGCGATCGTCGGCTGCGTCGGCCTCAAACCCGTGATGGCGGCGGTCGAGGCCGGCAAGACCGTCGCGCTCGCCAACAAGGAAGCTTTGGTCACCGCGGGCGCGCTGATGACCGATGCAGCGGCCGCGCGAGGCGCGACCCTGCTGCCCGTGGACAGTGAGCATAACGCTATTTTTCAATGTCTTGCAGGCAGTCGTCGAGATGATGTTTCAAAAATCATCCTGACCGCGAGTGGCGGACCTTTCCGCACCGCCTCGGCTGCGGCGATCGGCGCGGCCACCCCAGCGCAGGCGGTCGCACACCCCAACTGGTCGATGGGTGCAAAGATCTCGGTTGATTCGGCGACGTTGATGAACAAGGGCCTCGAGCTGATCGAGGCGCATTATTTGTTCGGGCTTCCGCCGGGGCAGATCGACGTCTTGATTCATCCGCAATCCGTCGTCCATTCGATGGTCGAGTTCGTCGACGGCTCGGTGCTCGCGCAACTGGGCGCGCCGGACATGCGCATTCCGATTGCCTATGCGCTGGCGTGGCCGGAGCGGATCGCGACGCCCGCCGAGCGGCTCGATCTGGCAGCCATCGCCCGGCTGGAATTCGAAGAGCCTGACCTGGTCCGGTTTCCCGCTCTGCGACTGGCCCGTCAGGCAGTCGAGCGCGGCGGCGCGGCGCCGATAGTGCTCAATGCCGCCAATGAGATCGCGGTCGCGAGCTTCCTTGCCGGCGCGATTCGCTTTCCCGAAATCGTCAAGCTCGTCGAAGAGGTGTTGGGCGAGGCCGATTTCGCTGCACCGGGCTCGATCGGCGACGTGCTCGAAATCGACCGAATCACCCGGGAGCGCGTCGATGCCGAAGTGAAAGCGAGCTGTCACTGATGCTTCCCCAGCCGCCGCTCTGGCTGATCATCATCGCCTTCGTCTGCGCGCTGGGACCGCTCGTCTTCTTCCATGAGCTCGGCCACTATCTGGTCGGCCGGATGTTCCGAATTCCGGCCGAGACTTTCTCGATCGGCTTCGGCCACGAAGTCGTCGGCTGGACCGACAAGCAGGGCACGCGCTGGAAAGTCGGATGGTTGCCGCTCGGCGGCTATGTGAAGTTCATCGGCGATATGAGCCCGGCGAGCACGCCGGTCGCCGAAAGCTCCATCCCCCCCGAGCTTCGCGACCGGGCGTTCCAGTTGCGGCCCGTGTGGCAGCGTTTCCTGGTCGTGCTCGCCGGTCCCGCGGCCAATTTCCTGCTCGCGATCCTCATTTTTGCGGCGTTTTTTGCAACGCTCGGAGCACCGCGGACGAATATCGTGGGCGCGATCGAGCCGCATACCTCGGCCGCCGCCGCCGGGCTTCAGCCGGGTGACCGCATCATTGCGGTTGCCGGGCGCGAGACCCCTCGTTTCGACGACATCCGCTCGGTTGTAATGTTGCGGCCCGACGAGACCGTCCCGGTCACGTTCGAGCGGGGAGGGCAGGTGCGCCAGATCAAGGTCACGCTGCGCTCCGACACCGTCACCGACCCGTTCGGCGAGAAGTTCAAGCGCGGACTGCTCGGGGTGTATCCGACGACCGAGGTGCTCCAGCGCCTGGCACTCACCGAAGCCTTGCCCGAGGCCTGTCGCTACACCTTGCTCATCACCCGCTCGATGGTCGATGGACTGGGCCAGATGATTTCAGGCCAGCGCGGTACAGAGGATGTCGGCGGACCAATCAAGATCGCTCAGATCGCCGGACAGCAGGCGTCGCTCGGCGCATTGCCGTTCGTCCAGCTGCTGGCCCTGTTCTCAATTAATCTCGGATTCATCAACCTCTTGCCAGTCCCGATGCTGGATGGTGGGCACTTGTTCTTCTACGCCGTCGAAGCCGTTCGGCGCCGCCCGTTCAGCGCCAAGGCGCTCGACTGGGCATTCCGCGGCGGCCTCGCGGTCATTCTTGCCCTGCTCGTGTTCACAACGATCAACGATCTGGCCTCTCTCGGCCTGTGGGACAGGCTTCAGCGCTTGATTGGTTAGGAGGGTTGGGGCAGGGCACGAACCGGTGTTTGTGGCGAAATGCGCCGCAGCACCATTACTCAAAAGGCGGGGACGCGTGATTTCAAAGTCGAAGAATTTCAAGCGCGCCGGCGCGCTGCTCCTGGTTGGAACCGTGCTTGGCGGTTCGGCGGCACCGCTGATGGCGGCGCAGGCCGACTCGACTCAGCCCGCGCCTGCGGCGCCTGCCGCCCCGGCGCCCGCCCCAGGGCCGGCCGAGCGGACCGTCATTTCGATCCGGGTCACTGGGAACCAGCGGCTCGAGCCGGAGACCATTCGCGCCTACGCCAACTTGTCACCCGGCCAGACCTACACCGCCGGGACGCTCGACCAGGCGCTTAAGGACCTTTACGCAACGCAATTGTTCGCTGACGTGACGATCACCGGCGCAGAAACCGGCAACTTGGTCATCGCTGTGCGCGAGAATCCGGTGATCAACCGCATCATCCTCGAGGGCAACAAGCGCCTCAAGGACGACAAAATCCTTCCCGAAATCAAGCTCGCGCCGCGCCAGATCTTCACTCGCTCCGCGGTCCGTTCGGACGTCGACCGTATCCTCGAGCTGTATCGCCGCCAGGGCCGATTTGCAGCGCGCGTCGAGCCAAAGATCGTCCAGCTCGACCAAAATCGCGTCGACGTGGTGTTCGAGATTTATGAAGGCGACCTGGCCAAGGTCCGCGCCATCAACATCCTCGGCAACAACAATTTCTCCGACGCGCGGCTGCGCAAGGAAATGTACACCAAGACGGCCGGCGGGATCCTCGGCTTCCTGAAGTCGAACGACACTTACGACCCGGATCGCCTTGCCGCCGACCAGCAGAAGCTGCGCGCTTTCTACCTAACCCAGGGGTATGCCGACTTCCGCGTCGTTCAGGCCCTGGCCGAGCTGACGCCCGATCGCCGGGATTTCGTCATCACTTACGTGGTCGAGGAAGGCCCCCGCTATAAGTTCGGAACCGTCGAGGCCGATAGCGCGCTTCGCGATTTTCCGAACGCAAAGATCATGCAGCTGGTCAAGCTGCGGCAGGGCACCTGGTTCAACGCCAAGAGCGTCGAAGACACCGTCACCAATCTCAACGAGGCGGCGGGGAACCTCGGCTACGCGTTCGCCGACATCAATCCCGCTTACGATCGCGATCAGGACAAGCGGCTGATGAACGTCACGTTCAAGGTCGGCGAGACCCCGCGCGTCTACGTCGAACGCATCGACATCACCGGCAACACCACGACACGAGACAAGGTGATCCGCCGCGAATTCCGCCTGAACGAGGGCGACGCCTTCAATGCGCTCAAGGTCAAGCGCAGCGAGGACCGCATCCAGAGCCTCGGCTTCTTCCAGGAAAAGCTCGAGATCAAGCAGACCGAAGGCTCCGCGCCCGACCGGGTCGTGCTCGGCGTCAATGTCGAAGAAAAAGCGACCGGCCAGCTGTCGCTGTCCGGCGGCTATTCGAGCCTGGAGCGGTTCGTTATCCAGCTCGCTGTTTCGCAGAACAATTTCATGGGCAAGGGCCAGGAGCTCGACGCCTCGGTCAACTGGTCGCAATATTCCAAATCGGTCGAGCTCGGGTTCGTCGACCCCTATTTCCTCGACAAGCAAATCCTGCTCGGCGGACAGCTCTTCCGGCGCGATTACAATAGCTTCAATTTTCTCGCCAACGGCACCCGCAACCGGACCTATTCGCAGTCCAGCACCGGTGGTGGCCTGAGGATGGGCTTCCCCTTGAGCGAATATTGGAATTTCGGGACGCGCTACAGCCTCGTCCACGATAGTGTGACGCTCGACAAGGCCACCTTTTACACCAATGGCGTGTGCGATCCGCTCAAGGCCGGGCGGTACTTGTGCGACCAGATCGGGAAACGTTTGACGTCTTCGGTCGGCTATTCGACCCTCTTTGACGATACCGACGGCATTCACCCGACTCGCGGCCAGCACCTGACATTCGGCCAGGATTTCGCGGGCGTAGGCGGCGACGTGCGCTATCTGCGAACCACCGCTGACGCGACGAAGTACCACAGCTTCGGCGCTTGGATCTTCTCGGTTCACGCCGAGGGCGGCTACATCAAGGCCTTGCAGAGTTCGCCCGGGCCGGGCCAGGACGCGGTCCGCCTGACCGACCGTTTCTTTGGTCCGCAACTGCGCGGTTTCGACATCCGCGGCATCGGCCCCAGGATCCAGCGCGTGCCCTACAATGCCGACGGTTCGCTCAATACCACACAAGGCAAGATCACCGACGCCATCGGCGGCAAAGCCTATTACATGGGCCGGCTGGAACTTGAGTTCCCGACCAGCTCGGGCCTGCGCAGTGTTGGATTGCGGCCGTCGGCGTTCATCGATGTCGGCTCGTTGTGGGACGTCACCACGCCGAATCTTACCGATATTCCCGGCGTCTGCACTTCGGCGGATGCCACGACGAGCCGTCTTCTTAGCCCCGGTCAAACGCAGGCGGCTTGCCAGGCGCTGGTTGGAACAGGTTTCACTTTTGCGCCCGGCTTTAAGGAGTACTTCCTTGGAAATTCTCCCAAGCCGCGCTTGTCGATCGGCATTGGCGTGAACTGGGTTTCGCCCTTCGGCCCGCTGCGTCTCGATCTCGCCAAGGCGCTGCTCAAGCAAAAAGGCGACGACACCAAACTCTTCAGCTTCAACGTAGGAACATCATTCTAATGAAGACATTGCTCGTTTCAGCCGCCTTGGCGGCATCGGTTCTGCTGCCCACCGCGGCGAATGCACAGGCGATCCCAGCGGCCGCGGTCGCTGTGGTCGATCTCGAGAGGGTGACTACCGACTGCAACGCGTGCAAGACGGCGTCGGCCGCGCTCAAAGCCCAGGTCACCGCGCTCAACACGCGTGAGCAGCAGCTCGCGGCTCCCCTGCAAACCGAGGGCAAGTCGATCCAAGCGGCGATCGACGCGCTCAATGGCAAGGAACCGGATGCGGCTCTTCAGGCGCGCATCAAGACCTTCCAGGCCAAGCAGCAGTCCGGCTCGCAAGAACTGCAGCGTCAGCAGCAGCAGGTCCAACGCAACCAGGCCTATATCCAGCAGCAGATCCAAGCGAAGCTCGGCCCGATCTACCAGCAGGTGATGCAGCGCCGCGGCGCCAACGTCCTGCTCGAAGTCGGCTCGACCCTGGCGACCAGCGCGACCGTCGACGTCACCGCGGATGTGGTGACAGCGCTGAATGCGGTGCTGCCATCGCTCGTGACGATCGCGCCCGCCGAGAAGCCGGCGCAGCCGCAGGGCCGCTAGGCCCCCGCATGAATGACCAGCCGGCCAGCACCGCCCCCCCGCTCGACATCCGGCGGGTAATGGCGGCGCTGCCGCATCGCTACCCGATGCTGCTGGTCGACCGGGTCGAAACGCTCGATCCGGAGAAAAGCATTACCGCGATCAAGGCGGTGACGATCAATGAACCGTTCTTCCAGGGCCATTTCCCCGGACGGCCGATTATGCCCGGAGTGCTGATCGTCGAGGCGCTGGCCCAGGCCGCGGGCGTCCTCGCGGTCGAGGCGCTCGGCCTCGCCGGGTCGGGCAAGCTGGTCTATTTCATGGCGATCGACGGTGCCAAGTTCCGCACCCCGGTCGAGCCGGGCGTGTTGCTTCGGCTCGACGTCGAGTTCGTCCAGAAGCGCGCGACAGTGTGCAAGTTCGCCGGCCGCGCCAGCGTCGACGGCAAGCTTGCCGCTGAGGCGAACTTCACGGCGATGATCGCCGACCCGCCAGCCTGATGCCCAGATAGACGCCGCGACTTTCGGTCCGGTAGCCGGCCGTATCCTCGTAGCGCGCATTCAAAAGGTTGGAGGCGCGGCCAAACAGCTCGACGCCGGGCCGAAGCGCGTAAGCGATGCGCGCGCCGGCCAGCCAATAGGAATGAAGTCGGATGACATCGAACGGGAAAACCTCCCGGCGGTCGAGGTGCGCGCCGACATAGGCGACCGACGCACCGTAGCTCCACTTCCCCCGCGCGCCGTCGGCTGCGATCGAACCGCTGTGCTTCGGACGGCGCAATTCGGTCAGCTGACGGGCGGCAAAGTCGTCCGGCTGGGTCGCGTGGAGGTACGCGTAATTGGCGGTGAGGCGCAGCTCGCCGCTTGCCTGCCAGCCAAATTCGGCCTCGATCCCCGACCGATGGCTGACCCCGGCGCGGTTGATCGTGCTCGACAGGAAGGTCGTCAAATCGAACACGTCGACGATTTCGTCGTGCAGCCGCTGGCGGTAGGCGGTCAGCGACGCCTCGATCGAAGAGCGACGGAAGCGCAGCGATGCCTCGAACCCGCGCGAGCTTTCGGGCTTGAGCGACGGGTTGCCGACGAAATTCCCGGGGAAAAAGCCATAGAGGTCGAAGAAGGTCGGTTGCGCGATGCCTTCGGCATAGGAGCCGGCGAGTGAAAAACCGCCGCCGACATTGGTCAGCAGCGACGCGCGCAGCGACGTCGCGTCCTTGAACCGGTTGAAGATGTCGCGCCGGACCGCGACGTCGCCAGTGAAAGTCTTGGTTGTTCCGCGCCATTCGGCGGTCAGCGCCTGGTGCGAGCGGCTGCGGTCCTGATCGGTCGCCCCACCGTAGATGACGTCGCGCGCGGTGAAAGTCTCTCGCTCCGAGTCCGCAGCAAGGATAAGCCGATGAGCCATCGCGCCGGTCGAGAAACGCCGCTCGATCTGGGCATCGAAGGTGCGGCGGGTGCCGCTCGTGCGATTGACCGGGTCGTCGCCGAGCAGGTTACGGTTGGACGAGCCGACCAGCGAGGCGCCGAGCTGCCCCGACCAGTCCGAGCTCTCGCTCCCGGTCTGGATCCAGGCGCGCCCGGCTTCGAGGTGATTGCGGCTGTTGTCGAGCGTGTCGGTATGCTCGAACGTCACCGGATCGTAGCCGTCGAACTCGCTTTTACCGGTCAGCGCGAAGGCCGCGGCGCCGAGCTCGACATTCGGACCGAGCGCAAAGGTGCCGCGGACGCGGCCCGAGAGGTTGCGGTACCCGTCCTTGTCGCCGTGGCCGGAAAAGCTGTCGATCCCGATCGCGCGCTGCCATCCGATCGCGCCGGTCAGGCTCGCCGAGTCCGAGACCAGCGATCCTGATACGCTGGCGCGGCGGAAGCCGAACGACCCGGCCTCGGCGGCGGCGCTGTATCCCGGCGCGTCGGCCGTGCCGTTGATGGCGATGACGCCGCCGATCGCTTCCGAACCCCACAGGGCCGATTGCGGGCCGCGCACGATCTCGATCCGCGAAACCATGTCGGAATTGAGCAGCTCGAAGCGTGGAGTATCGCCGGATGCCGGGTCGTTGGCGCGGATTCCGTCGATGAACAGCAAGGTGTGGTTGGCTTCGGCGCCGCGGATCCTGACTTCGGTCAGCGATCCGGCCGGACCCGAGGTCGAGACCGAGGTCGTTGGAGCAAGACGGAGCAGGGCAGGGATCAACGGTTCGCCGAGCCGCTCAATGCGCCTCTTATCGATGATGGTGACGCTCGCCGGAGTCTCGGCCTGAGGTTCTGGCGCGCGCGAGGCGGTGATGACGATTTGGTCGGTGTCGACGGGTGTTACGGGCATTGGCATCCTCCTGTTGACGAACTCGTCGTCACAGAGGGATGCGCCGCCTCTCGGCAGCACGGGCCCACGCCCCCGCGGCTGGTCCCGGCCGGGGAAACGGACGACGGACCGGGGCAGGTTCCTGACTAGGCCGGCTTGAAACCGGCGTCACAGTTGCGGGCACAGCGCCGGAATCGCACCGGCTTCCCTTTGAACCGTCCCCGCCGAGCTCGCGCTCGCGGACGGCACCCTGGTCACCTGGGCTTGCTAGGACGGTGCTTCACGGGCTGTCAAATTGCGGCGGCCCGCGTTATTCACACGACCATGACAAGCAATACGACACGCCTCCTGGCGCTTGGCGCGGCAATCCTCGGCGCGGCGGCGCTGCGCCTGGTTCCGCATCTGCCGAATTTCTCCCCGATCGCGGCAATGGCGTTGTTCAGCGGCGCCTATGTCGGACGACGCGGGCTTGCCTTCGTGGCGCCACTCGCGGCGCTGCTGCTCAGCGACGCTATTCTTGGTTTCTACCGCGGCATGGGTTTCGTCTATGGCAGCATGGCGCTGGTCGTGCTGATCGGCTGGTGGATCTCCACGCGGCGCACGCCACTCAGGATCGGTGTCGGGGCGGTGGCGGGCTCCGCATTGTTCTATGTCCTGACCAATTTCGGAATGTGGCTGTTCAGCGGTTACTACCCGCGGACGCTGGCTGGCCTCGAAGCTTGCTACGTTGCTGCGATCCCCTTCTTCCAGAACACGCTTGCCGGCGACCTGTTCTTCACCGTCCTGCTGTTCGGCAGCTTTGCCATTCTCGAGAAGCTCGTCCCGGCGATCCGCGAACCGGCTCGCCCCCAACTCGCCTGAGAGCCTCAATCAGTTGCAAGTTCAAGCCCCTTCCGCTAGGGGCGCGCGACACTTGTTGCCGCTGGTCGGAAACCAGCGGCTAACCCAAGGAAAATCCAATGAAGTCCGGTATCCACCCCGATTATCACATGATCAACGTCGAGATGACCGACGGCACCAAGTTCCAGGTCCGGTCGACCTGGGGCAAGGAAGGCGACACGATGCACCTCGACATCGATCCCAAGGTCCATCCGGCATGGACCGGCGGCAACCAGAAGCTGCTCGACAGCGGCGGCCAGGTGGCGCGCTTCAACAAGCGCTTCGGCGGTCTCACTCTCGGTAAAAAGTAAGCTTGATCCGCGAAGCGCCGCGGATCGAGACCGAGCGCTTAGTCCTGCGCGCGTTTCGCGCGGAGGATCTGGAGCCGCTCGCTGCCATGTGGGCGAACGAAGATGTCGTGCGCTACGTCGGCGGCCAGGCTTTGAGCCGCGAGGACACGTGGCGCCGCTCGCTCGCGGCCACCGGCCAGTGGCCGCTCCTCGGCTACGGCTATTGGATCGTCGAGCTGAAGGCTGACGGCAGGGTTGTCGGCCAACTCGGCTTTGCCGATTTCAAGCGCGACATGCAGCCGAGCATCGAGGGCGAACCCGAGCTTGGCTATGTGTTCGATGCAAAGGTTCATGGGCGGGGCATTGCCTTCGAAGGGTGCGCAGCGGCGCTCGACTGGGCGGAGGTAAACCTCGATGCTTCATCCTATCCCGCGATCATTTCCCCGGAAAACACGGCGTCGATCCGCCTTGCGGAGCGGCTTGGTTTCGAGCGTCTCCCGGATGGCATCTATCGCGGCGAGGCTATCGCGGTGTTCCGCCGCGCCAAGCCCTAGCCTACCAGCCGCCTCCGCCACCGCCACCGCCGCCACCTCCTGACGATCCGCCGCCGCCCGAGCCGCTGCTCGAGCCCGGAGCGGTCGAGGCAGAGCTGATCGTGCTCGAAAGCGACGAGCCAACGCTGTCAGCGAAACCGGTCGGGTTGTTCCACGGGCTGTTCGATCCCGAATACCAGAGGAAACCCTGCTGTCCCTTTGCAGCCGCGGCGGCGAGGACGGATGCGAACCGATCGGCCCAATGGTTCTCGACACCGAGCGCGATGGCATAGGGCAGATATTTCTCGAACAGCGCCGGCGTATCCTTGGGCGCGGTCATGCGGTCGAGCCGCTCGCGCTCGGTGATCGAAAGATATTGCTTGAAGCCGGCGATATGGTCGAGGACGGCGCGACCCTCCACGGTCGGAGCGGAAACCCACCAGAAGGCGGAAATCACCAGCGGCAGCGCCAGCGCGGGGAGAATAAGCGGTAGCCACCAACCGCTCGCCAGCGCTTCGAACACAATCGGCATTCCCAAAGTCGCGGCGACGGAAATCGCGCCGAATCCGACTAGCGATAACAGGCATTTCCCGGTGGCCGATTCGTGAAAAGCCAGCCACAGCAGCGCCGCGACGACCAGGGTGCCAAGCACGACTCCGACCTGCCACAAAGCCGCGCCGTCCGTGGCCGCGACGACGCTTGCGGCAGTCAGCCACAGGGCTGCCAGGAAGAGCAGCAGGCCGGCGGCGGCCCATCCGATGTTGCGCTTGAACAGCTTGCCTTCATATTTAACCTTCAAAATCTCCGCCAAGCTGCTCTTCGCCGTCGAAAAATTCTCGTGGTTCTTCTGCTCCATCATAATTTCTTCGCCGGGGCGGCACAGGCAGTTGAGCGCGGCTTCCTCCTCGGGTGGGAGGGGGGTTGAGTTGGCGAGGCGCTCGAGCCGGGTCTTCTTGCCCGACAGCCAGCCGTCGGCCTCCTCGACCAGGCGGATGTGGCCGCGTACCCCCATGTCGACCAACGCGGCGGCGAACGTGCGGTTGTCCGCCTGCTCCTTGGTCACGTAGCGCATGCTGGCGGGGGTCAAATCGTCGGACGGGGCGAAGATCGGCACGACGGTGCCAGCGCGGGGGTCGCGTCCGGCACGCGACCAGGCGACATAATAAAATGCGCACACGCCAAGCAGCGCGAGAAGGCCGAGCAGCGGAGGACCGTAATCGGCCAGCCACCAGGCCGCGCGTTCGCTACTCGACGCCTGGGCGACCACGCCCTTGGGGAAGGCGACGGCGACGGTCATGCCCTCATAAGGTCCAAGCGCTTGCGTTGTCCGGAAGGCGATTTCGCCGGGCTTCTCTTCGATCACTTCGACATTCGACGCGGTCGCACCTTGCGGGCCGGTGTACATTGACCGCTGGCCGAAGCTCACTGCGTCGGGCAGGCGGATCCGCGCTTCGGCGACGTCGATCGGGAAGATCCAGCCGTTGCCGGTGACGCTCCAGTAGAGCTCGTCATAATCCTTGAATCGGCCGATCTCGCGTGTCGCCCGGTAGCGCAGCACATAAACGTGCTCGCCCTGGCTGACGATCACGTCGGGATCGCCGAGCTTGACCCTGACGCCGTTGCTGAGCGCCTCGGTGCTGGCTCGCACCGGCGCACCGTCGAGAGTCGCGCCTTCGAAACTGAAGCCGACCCGGACGTAGCTGCCGCCGCGGCCGCGATAGCGGGTCGGGAAGTCGCGGTAGATGCCGTGGTTGATGTCGATGTGCTCGGCGTTGACGTCGATCTTCTCGCTGACCTCGAGCGAGCTATCCTTCTCGATCTGGACGTCGCTCACGTAGCGCAGGATGCGCTCATCGGTCTGCGCGGCTGCCGGTACGGCGAGCAGCAGGAGTAGGACCGGCAGGGCGCGCCAGGCGCGGAGCATGGTCAGGCCGCGGGCCGGGCAAACGACACTTTGGGCGCGGTCTGTATGCTTTGGTCATCGTCCTGGTAGAACGGCTCTTCGCTGAAGCCCAGCGGCCGCGCGATCAACACCGGCGGGAAGCTCTGGATGGTCGCATTCAAATCGCGGACGGTGGCGTTGTAATAGCGCCGCGCGCCCTGGAGCTCGGTCTCGATCGAAGACAGCTGGCCCTGCAGGTCGAGGAAGTTCTGACTGGCCTTCAACTCGGGGTAGTTCTCGGCGACGGCCATCAGCCGGCCAAGCAATCCGGTCATCGTTGCGTCAGCCTGCGCCGTCGCCTGGACGCTTCCCGCTTGGGTAGCTTCGGCGCGCTTGGCGGTCACTTCCTCGAACACTTCGCGCTCGTGGGCTGCATAGCCCTGGACCGTCTCGACCAAATTGGGGATGAGGTCGGCGCGGCGTCTCAGCTGGACCGTGATCCCACTGAACCCCTCCTTCACCAGCGCGCGCAGCCGCACCAGGCGGTTGTAGATGCCCATGAGATAGAGAAGGACCAGGACGATTACGCCCAGAATGATCCAGCCAGCCATGCCCATATGATTGCCCCCGTTGATCGGCGGCGACCATAGGGCTGTTTCGAAGCGTCCGCTAGAAGGCGGAAAGACCGGTGATCGCGCGGCCCATGATCAGCGCATGGACGTCGTGCGTGCCCTCGTACGTGTTGACGGTCTCGAGGTTCGCGGCGTGGCGCATCACCTGGAATTCGGCCGAGATGCCGTTGCCGCCGTGCATGTCGCGGGCGATGCGCGCGATATCGAGCGCCTTGCCGCAATTGTTGCGCTTGATCAGGCTGATCGTCTCGGGGATCAGCTCGCCCGCTTCGAGCCTACGGCCGACGCGCAGCGCCGCCTGCAGCCCCAAGGTGATTTCGGTGACCATGTTGGCAAGCTTGAGCTGGACCAGCTGGTTGGAGGCGAGGGGTCGCCCGAACTGCTTGCGGTCGAGCGTGTATTGGCGCGCCGCAGCGTAGCAGGCCTCGGCCGCGCCCATCGAACCCCAGGAAATGCCGTAGCGCGCGCGATTGAGGCAGCCGAACGGCCCCTTGAGCCCCTCGACATTGGGCAGGAGCGCGTCCTCGCCGACCTCCACTCCGTCCATCACCACTTCGCCGGTGATCGAGGCGCGAAGCGACAGCTTCTCCTTGATCTTGGGCGCGGTCAGGCCCTTCGCGCCCTTGTCGAGCACGAATCCCCGGAACTTGCCGTCATGCGCATCCGACTTCGCCCAGACGATAAACACGTCGGCGATCGGCGAATTGGTGATCCACATCTTGGTGCCGGAAAGGAGATAGCCGCCCTGCACCTTTTGGGCCCGGGTGCGCATGCTTCCGGGATCGGAGCCGGCGTCGGGCTCGGTCAGGCCGAAACAGCCGACCCACTCGCCCGTCGCGAGCTTCGGCAGATACTTTTGCCGCTGCTCCTCCGAGCCGTAGGCGAAGATCGGGAACATGACGAGGCTCGACTGGACCGACATCGCGGAGCGATAGCCGCTGTCGACCCGCTCGACCGCGCGCGCAATGAGGCCATAGCTGACGTAGCCGAGGCCGGCGCCGCCATATTCGTGTGGGATAGTGGCTCCAAGCAGGCCGAGGTCGCCCATTTCATTGAGTATCTCGCGGTCGAAGCGCTCGTCGAGATAAGCGCTCGTCACCCGCGGCTGAAGCTTGTCCTGCGCATACGCCTCGGCCGTGTCGCGGACGAGCCGCTCCTCGTCCGAAAGCTGGTGATTGAGATCGAACGGATCCTGCCAGTCGAACGGCAGGATTGCAGGCTCGCCCACGTCAAATTCCCCGCTGGTGAGTGAAGTCGCGGATTCCTTAGCGGCGTCGGCCTTACTTCGCCACCCTGCTACTTGGACGAGGAGTTACCGCCAAAGCTTTGCTTCAGGGTAATTCCGACCCGGACGTGGCTGTTGCGGAAGCGATGGTCCAGCACGCTCGCCTGGCCGGCGGTGCGGTTGGGGAAATATTCCAGGAGATCGCGCGCGCCACCGGTGTTCGAGATGTCGTCGAGATACATCCTGATCGATTGGCTGCCGGTTGGCCGATATTCGACGAACGCATAGGTGTAGGGGAAGCCGATATTGTACCTGGTGTCGAGCGTGTCGGTCCGGAACAGGGTCGTCCGGCGGGTGTCGTTCATCTGAAAGCCGTAGGCCCATTTGCCGATGTCCCGGCGGACATCCACGTCCCACTGCCAATGCGGAAAGAAGCCGCTGAAATCGCGGAATTCGCCGGAGATCGGATCGCGGACGCGGGTGTTCTGGACATTGCCGTGGAGCTTCACCCGCAACCCTTTCCATAAGCGGTCGAGCGGAGCGTCGAACGTGAGATCGGCGTACATCTGCTTGCCTGTGCCGATGTTGCCGGGAGCGTCGAACCCCTCGGGCGTCAGAATCCGGTCCTGGAGCATGCTGATGAGATTATAGCCGAGCTCCAGGCGTACCTTTCCTTGGCCGAACAGCGGATGCTCGGCTGAGAAACGGGCCTCCGAGGCGCGCTGCGGCTGAAGATTGGCATTGCCGCCGTTGATCTGGCCGGCCGCGAGATCGGCAACACTGATGAAATCGAAGAAATCGAGCTGCGCGACCGTTCGGCGCAGGATGAACTGGCTATGCCAGCCGCCGCCTGGCGCCCAATCGAGCGTGACGCTCGGCTTCAAGAACTTCAGGCGTCGTTCGGCGGTCGCATCGCCGCTGACCTTGAGGTCCGAACTTTCGTAATTGGCGCCGACGTCCATGCTCAGCGTCTTGGACAGGGGTCGACTGCCATTGACCCAAAATTCCCCGCGCAGCTCGGTGACCCGGGCATTGTCGATCGGCAGATTAATCCGCGTCTTGTCGTCGTTCTCGTCGAAGACGAACAGGTCGAGATTATAATCGAGCGTGTTCCACGCGACTTCGCCGCCGGCTTCGAACTGGAAGCCGAACAGCTTCGACTTGGTCCAGGTCAGGCGGCCGAGCGTTTCGTCGCGTTGCGACTTTGACAGCTGCTGAGAGCCGCCGACGATCACGCTGTGATCGAAATTGCCGGCATCATATTCGTCGAGCGTGTGCCGCGCCTGGCGGCTGGCGAGGCCGACGAATTTGATCGCGCCGCCGCCGAGCGGGCGAGTGACATCGCCGCCGATCTCGAAGATCTTGGTCGGATAATCCTCGACCAGCCTGTCCTGGTGCTGCGGCCCGTCGGCCGGGAACACGTGGTTCCGCTGATGCAGCAGAAAGCGGTCGTAATGGTAACGGACATTGAGGTTCGCAGAATCGGTCGGGCCCTTGTCGAACGCCCAGCTCGCCGAAACGAACGGCGAATAATTGCTGGTGATGTTTTTCTTGCGGCGGAATTCGATCAGGTCCCCGGTCGCGACGTCGGTCACATGGTCAGTGCCTTTTTCCGTCAAATCGATGTACGCCGTGTCGCCCGCGACGTTGAACGTCGACGGTCCCTTGGTGAAGCTGATCGTGCCGCTCGCCGTCGGCGTAACCACGCCGGTCCAGTGACGTTCCGCGGTCATCGTCGCATTGCCCGAGATGCCTCCGCCCTCGGACAGAACCACGTTCGCGACCTGCGATTTGCTCGTATAGTCGGCGCCAAAGCGGTCGCCCGGACCGACCTCGACCCGCACGACGCGGCTGGCGGGAATCCGGTTCAAATACACGTCGAGCGTTTCCGACTTGGTGCTTGGCCTCTGGCCGTTGACGACAACGTTGCCGGCGACTCCGGCGAAGCCGCGAATGTCGGTGTTGCCGTTCTGGTTCTGCGATGCCCCGAGGTCGAGCGTGAACCCCGGAATCCGCTGTACGATGTCAAGCGCGGTGCGCGGCGCGTAGGGCGCGAAGAAAGCGGCGTCATAGCTCGTTACCCGGCTGCCCTGGACCGGCATTGGCGGCGGCGTCCCGCTGCTCAAAGGGGGCTGGGCGAGAGCCGGTGAGGCGGCAACGAGGGCGAGAAGGCCGACGCCCGATAGGGCCTGAGCACGAAGCAAAGACTTTCCCCTTGTTACCATTTGCGCAGATGGATGCGGACTGGGCGCGCCGCCAGCCTAGTTCGACCAATCGACGGACGGCTCTACCGACCGCTTGACCGGGCCGACCGGCGGCGGCGAGATCGCCTCACCGAGCCTGCCTTGCTCCGAAGATCTTGATCTGCACCAATTCGCTGACCGGCGGCATGGTGCCGCGTTGCCCGACGGCGGATCGAACGAACTCGGGCGTGATGTCGAGCGCCTTCAGCTGGATCAGGGTTTCGACCGGCAGGTGACGATAGCCGATTCGGTCGAAGCCGCTGATGAAGTCGGGACTGATATTGAGCGCCTTCAACTGTACCAACTGCTGGACGGGGACGTTGGCGTAACCGATCCGCGCCAGCCCGCCGATCCATTCCGGCGTGATGTTCAATGCCTTGAACTCGATCAGCGAGTGGATGTTGCCCGGGCGATAACCGGCATGCAACAGGTCAGCGATATACTTGCCGGTCACGTTGAGCGCGGTCATCGCGATCAGATCCTCGATCGACGGGGTCGGGTAGCGAGCGGCCGCGATGGCATCGATCAGGTCGCGCCGGGCATCGACCGCCATCAATCCGAATGACTGCTCACGGGTCGGGCGGCCGATCCCGCGGCTGACCAGCAACTGGGTGAAGGCGGGGTCGGCGGTGAAGCTGCAATTACCCACGGCGTGGGAGCCACCGCCATTGCCCGTGCAATCGAGCCGGCCGGCCTCGCGCGTCAGGGAAAAGCGAAGCGGTCGGGTGCCCACAGAATGAAACCCGGCCATGTCGAGCCCGATAAGCTGCGAGGGCACGAAGGACGTCGACCAGTTGTTTTCGCTATGCGGCCCGCTTTCCTTGCGAAAGGAGGCCTGGATGCCGGCGCCTCCGTGCGCCGGTTCGAGCGTGAAGCGGACCCAGTCGGTCGGCGCCGCGATGCACGTTGTCGACACGGTCACGAGTGTCAGGAACAACGCAAATACCAAGGCCAGACAGCGGTTCATGATCCCTCTCCTAAGGTGAAGTCTTGAGGCAAGGTTCGCCCATTCGCCCGGGCCAGGCGTCTTAAAAAATCGGTCAGTCGTGGTCAGGGATTAGATGATCGGGGGTGCCGGTTAGCCGTCGCCAGGATCGCCCTTCTCGATGTCGTCCGGCTCAAGGCCGAGCGCTTTGGCCTTGATCATCTCGTTGACGCTCGGGAGCCCGCGCCCGGAGCGTCGGTAGCGGCTCACATCGCCGGGAGTGACGCCGACCCCTCTTAGCTGGATCAGGCTTAGAATCCGCAGATGTCCGTAGCCGGCAGCCGCCATCGCCCGAGCATAGTCTGCGCTGATGCCCGCGGTGCGCGCCATCACGATGTCGCGAACGCCCATGCGCACGTAACCGGCTTGGGCGAGATCCTGGAGATAGTCCGGAGTGACACCGATGGCCCTAAGCTGGAGGATGTCACGATCAGCAAGGCGAACGCCGGGCGCGGCTGCGCGGATCGCCGCGGCATAGGCCGGCGAAGCACCGACGGCCTTGAGTTCCACCGCGCGGTCGATGGCGCTTTTGCCGGCAACGTCGGGGTCGAAATTGAAATCGAAGTCTTCGAGCGTGTTGGCGTTGGCGTAGCTGACGACCGTTCCTTCTGGCCCCGTCAGCACGACGCGCCGGCGTCCACTGGTATCGGCGGGGTAGAAGGTGACGGTCTTGCCATCCGGTCCGTGGAGCACGGTCTTGTCCTGGTCGATCGAGATGCTTTTGCCGTTGGCGGCGCGGATCGTGACCTTGCCGTTGTCGCTTGCTACCATCGCGCCGTCCGCGCTGATCACGGTTCGGGCGGTTTGGGCCTTGGCTACGTCGACCGCGGTCGTGACGCCGTCGGCGATCAGATGCGGCAGGTCGGAGGGAGTCTCTGCGCCCGGATAATAAGGCTTGTTGGTTTTCACGCTGCCTTTCGCTGCCGATCCGACCGTGGGCATGTCTTTCTTCGAAGCTCCGCCCGGGGCGAGGTTGAGCGCCGCAAGTGGGGCAGCGATCGCGACCGCGCCGACTAGCACGCCGAGCGCGAACGACCGCGCGACAGGGCCGCGCACCGACTGTCCGTCGAGCACTCGCGCCACGCGCCGGGCGAGCGATTTCCTGGAAGGAGCGACGCCGTGCGCGCCGAGCAGCAGCCCAGGGCATTCGTGCCGAGCGACCCCGACCAGCAATTCGGCATAATCGGTGTCGGCGATGTCGGAAGCGAGCACCGAATCGTCGGCAGCTTCCTCGCGCAGCTGGTGTGCTTCGCGCGCCAGCAGCCAGACGAACGGATTGAACCAGAACAGAGCGGTCGCAACCCGAGCCAGCAGCAGCTTGGCCCAGTCCATCCGCGCGACGTGGGCCAGCTCGTGAGCGATGATCGCTTCGGCTTCGCCCGATGCCTCGGCCGCGCGGGTGTTGAGCAGGATCACCGGGCGCATCAAACCCCAGCTGATCGGCGACGACAGCTCATTGCTGGTGAGCAAAGCGGTGCCGTGCTTGAAACCCATGCGACGCTGGGCGCGGGCCAGCGCGCTCAGCCAATGGCCATCGACCAGGACGTCGGCGCGGGCGCGCAACGCGATCAGCCGGGCCAGCGCGAGGAACGTAATGAACAGCAGGATTGCGACCGGAAGCGCATAGATGGCAGTCACAGTGGCGACCGGGCTCAGCGAAATGCGCGAAGGGGCTGGAACGGACACGGCCGAAACGTCCTTTGCCGCAAGCGGAGCAGTCGCGAGCGTGGCCGGTCGCGAGCCGCTCTGCACCGTCGCTTCGGTCGTCCGCGCCTCGCCGAGTAGGGCGGGGGCCTCAACCGTCCAATTGGGCAGAACCAACGGCGCGAGCGCGAGCAAGACCAGGGCGAGCAGCCCGATATGCGCGACCCACGAGCGTTCGGCCGCCGAGCGGCGCTTCATGAGTTCGAGCAAGCCGAGCGTCGCGCCGGCGATCAGCAGCGATTTGAGGGCAATCGCGATGAGGACGTGCATTATTTGCCGCCTTTCGCCTTGCGCGCCTTGGCGATCATCTCCTCGAGATCCTTAAGCTCGTCGCCTTCCAGCTGCTTGGACATGCCGAGCAGGGCTGTCGCGGCGCTTGCCGGTGAGCCGTTGAAGAAAACTCGCACGATCTCGCTCAACGCCGATTTCTTGGCGACCGAATCCGAAACTACGGGGCTGTAGATATATCCGCGGTCCGACTCGGCGCGGGTCACATAACCCTTGTCCTCGAGTCGCTTGAGCATTGCGCGCACCGCCGAGCCGCTCAGCGGGTCGGGCAGCGCAGCGCAAATGTCGGTGACGGGGAGGGCGCCTCGCTCGTAGAGGATGTCGACGATCTGGCGTTCGCGCGGCGGAAGCTTGCTCAACATTCTTGAATGACCCCTTGGACTCGGCGGCGACTCACCGCGCTACATTCGTAGCGTGCTACATTTGTAGCGTGAATGCAAGATGAATGTTTCTCGCCCTTGAAAATCTTCGGAAAATTGGCGGAAGGGGTGGGATTCGATCCCACGGTGGGCTTGCACCCACGGCGGTTTTCAAGACCGCTGCCTTAAGCCACTCGGCCACCCTTCCGAAGCCACCCGGCCTATCGCCCGCCAAGGTAAGCTGTGCAAGGCGCGCGGTGAACCAAGCTGGCCGACGAGGGGTTTTACCGCTTAGCCTCGGACGTGATGAGGAACGCGTGGTGGATCACTTGAGCGGCTGGACGTTGGTCGGCTTGTCGGCGGTTTCGCTCGGCTCCGCGGCCGCGCCGATCGTTCAGCCCGTTCAGTTCGCGCAGTCTTACCCCGCGCAGTCCTACCCGTACCGGCAGCCGGTCTATTCAATGCCCACGGCGAGCCCGTGGGAGACCTACAAAGTCCGGCTCGCGGCGCTGGCGCGCCAGCAAGGCGTCAGCTCGGCAACGGTTCAGGCCTATGTTCCCGGATTACAGATCAACCAGCAAGTCATCAATCTCGAGGCGACCGAGCCGGTGGCGCGCAGCAGCGGAGGCGTGGTCGGCACGTTCGCGCCATACTTGAGGGCGCACGTCACACCCTCACTGATCGCGCGTGGACGGAGCAATTATTCCGACCATTACCAGGGCCTGCGCGCGATCCAGATCCGCTACGGGGTCGATCCCGCGATCCTGATGTCGATCTGGGGTCACGAAACCAGCTACGGGCGGGTCACCGGCAGCTTCGATTTGCTGCAGGTGCTGGCGAGCCTTGGCTATTACGGGCGGCGCCGCGACCTGTTCGAAAGCGAGTTTGTCGCCGCATTGAAGCTGATCGACCAGGGCATCCCGCGCTGGCGCCTCAAGGGCAGCTGGGCCGGCGCGACCGGCTATCCGCAATTCATGCCTTCGGTTGCGCTCAGGCTGCGGGTCGACGGCGACGGCGACGGCTATGCCGACATCTGGTCCGACGAATTGGACGGCCTCGCCTCGATCGCTTTGTATCTGCGCGATGCGGGGTGGAAACCCAACCTCACCTGGGGAATCGCCGTTCGGACGCCGCCGAACTTGAACCGCGCGGCCATCGTCAACCGATTGAATTCCAAGCGCTGTCCGAACGTCTATCGCCGCCAAAGCCGCTGGCTGTCGATGCGCGAGTGGCGCGCGCTCGGCGTGCAGCCGCTCGGCCGCCCGCTGCCCGACAGCGAAATGGCGAGCCTGATCGAGCCCGATGGCCCAAACGCGACGGCGTACCTGCTGACCACCAATTATCGCGTGATCCTCGATTACAATTGCTCGAATTTCTACGCGATCTCGGTCGGGGTTCTGGCGGATGCGATTGCGCGGGGATAGACAGGCGTTCTTCATCCCCTGAAAACGAGGAACCTCGCCGCTTCATGTCCCGCACCATCCTGTTCGCCAGCGCCGCGTCACTTCTCCTCGCGTCCGCCGCACCCGCAGCCGCGCCGCAATTCGATACGCCGGCCAAGGTCGCGTACCTGATCGACTTGTCGTCGGGCGCGACGCTTTACGCCAAGAGTGCCGACACTCGGATGCCGCCGGCCTCAATGGCCAAGATGATGACGACCGAGGTGGCCTTCGAGCTGATCGACAAGGGCCAGCTACCCTTGAGCAAGATGTGCACCGTGCGGCCCGAGACCTGGCAGAAGTGGCACGGGACTGCGGCGGGATCGACCATGTTCCTGTCGCCCAATGAGCAGGTCAGCGTCGAGAACCTGCTCAAAGGGATCGTGACCCTGTCGGGCAACGACGCGTCGGTTGTGCTGGCCGAGTGCATTGCCGGGACCGAGCAAGCGTTCACCGGCCAGATGAACGCGCTTGGCGCGCAGCTCGGTCTCAAGAACAGCCATTTCGGCACGGCCAACGGCTGGCCCGACAATGGCGTGACCTATGTCACCGCGCGCGATCTTGCGACGCTGGCCCGGGCAACAATCGAGCATCATCCCAAGCTCTACAAGGAGTTCTATTCGCTGCCGAGCTTCACCTGGGGCAAGACCTTGGGGTCGAACCAGGACATCACCCAGGCCAACCGCAACCCGATCCTCGGCCATGTGCCGGGCGCGGACGGGCTGAAGACCGGCCATACCGATGAGGCCGGCTATGGCTTCACTGGATCGGCCGACCAGAACGGGCGCCGCCTGATCGAAGTCGTCGCGGGCCTTCCAAGCTGGGACGCGCGGGTCCAGGAATCAACCAGGCTGATCCAGTGGGGCTACGGGGCGTGGCAGGCCAAGCGATTGTTCCCGGCCGGCGCGAAGATCGGCACCGCGAAGGTGCAGATGGGATCGAGCAGCTCGGTCGACCTGATCGCGCCGCGCAACCTTGCCGTCACCGTTCCGGCGGGGTTGGACTCCGGGGCAAGCAGCATCAAGATTCGCTATGACGGTCCGGTCGCCGCGCCGATCGCCAAGGGCCAGCACATCGCCGACTTAGTGATCACTACCAGCGACACGCCGCCGCAAATCGTTCCGCTCGTCGCCGGCGACGATGTCGGCCGCGCCGGCTTCTTCGGGCGCATCTGGCTAGGGCTGAAGCAGCTCGTCGGGATGGCGTGACCGCACGCGGCCGCTTCATCAGCCTCGAAGGCGGGGAGGGGGTCGGCAAATCGACGCAGGTCCGCGCGCTCGCCGAAGCGCTCAAGGCGCGCGGCGTCGATTGCCTCGTCACCCGGGAGCCGGGTGGAAGCGAAGGCGCGGAACAAATCCGGGAGCTGCTGCTCGGCGGCGACCAGGACCGCTGGGACACACAAGCCGAGGCCTTGCTATTCGCCGCTGCCCGCGCCGACCATGTCGCGAAAGTGATTCGGCCGGCGCTCGAGGCGGGCCGCTGGGTGCTGTCCGACCGTTTCGTCGATTCCTCGATGGCCTATCAGGGCGGCGCCGGCGGGCTTGGGATCGAGACGCTCCGCGGGATCAACGCCTTCGCGATCGACGACAACTTCCCCGACCGCACCCTGGTGCTCGTGCTCGACGAAGGCGGCAAACGGGCGCGAGATCGTGACACGGGCGGAAGTGACCGCATCGGCGGGCGAAGCGCAGACTATCACCATAAGGTCGAGCTCGCCTTTCGCATGATTGCGGCCGAGGAGCCGGAACGGGTGAGGCTGATCGATGCGTCTGGAGTGCCCGAAGCAGTGACGCAGCGCCTGCTTGACGCCATCGAGGACCTGCTGCCGTGATCGTCGGCCAGGACAGGGCCGTTGACCAGTTCGCCAGCGCTTGGGGCTCGCGCAAGCTGCATCATGCCTGGTTGCTGGCCGGGCCCAAGGGCGTCGGCAAGGCGAGCTTCGCAAAGGCCGCGGCGCGGCGCGTGCTCGCCGATGCCGCCGGTCCGCCGTCGGAGATGCCCGGTCTCGAGACCGACGATGACCATCCGATCGTCAGGCTGGTCGAGGCCGGCAGCCACCCCGACATGCGCTGGCTCGAGCGATTGCCGAAGGAGCGCGGCGAGGGGCTGGCGCGCGACATCACCGTCGATCAGGTGCGCGAACTTGGCGAGTTCCTGGGTTTGACGGCCGCTTTATCGCCGTGGCGCGTGGTGGTGATCGATACCGTAGACGAGCTTGGCGGGGCAGGCGCCAACGCGCTCTTGAAGATGCTCGAGGAGCCGCCGCCCAACACCATCGTCCTGCTCGTCAGCCATGCGCCGGGGCGGTTGCCGCCGACCATCCGGTCGCGCTGCCGGCGGCTCGATTTCTCAGAGCTTTCCGATGACGCCATGACGTCGATCCTGGAGAGCAAGACGGAGCTTAGCGCCGCCGAGCGCAACCGGATCATTGCCATGTCAGGGGGCTCGGCGGGGAGGGCGCTCGCCTTCGCCGAGCTCGGCCTCGCCAAGATCGAGGATGCGGCGCTGGCAATCTTGCGCCAGGGCGATCCGACCAACGCCCGCCGCTCGGACCTCGCGCTCGAGCTTGGCAAGAAAGGCGCCGCCGAGCGCTATGTGGCCTTCCTCGATCTCGCGCCGTCGCTGATCGCCCGGGAAGCGCGCAAGCTCGAAGGGCTTCCACGCGAGCGCGCGCTCGATTCCTATGCCAAGGCGCGCGAGCTGGCCGCGATCGCTCCCCGGCTGTCGCTCGACCCGGCCTCGACCGTTTTCCAGATCGGCGGAATCCTCGCCGAAGTTGCCGAAGGCCCTTCCTTGAAGCGCTGACGCGTGGCGGTTAGGGCGTCCACGAATGTCCGAACCCTTCTACATCACCACCGCGATCAGCTACCCGAACGGGCCGCCGCATATCGGTCACGCCTATGAAGCGATCGCCGCCGACTCGATCGCGCGCTTCCAGCGCGCCCAGGGCCGCGATGTGCGCTTCCAGACCGGGACTGACGAGCATGGGTTGAAGATGGTCCAGGCAGCGCGCGCGGAAGGCGTCGAGCCAAAGGCGTTTGCGAACAAAATGTCGCGTCTTTTCCGTGATATGTGCGATACTCTAAATGTATCGTACGATAACTTCATCCTGACGTCGCAGCCGGACCACTATCGCGCCAGCCAGGCGATCTGGAAGGCGATGGAGGAGAAGGGTGATCTCTATCTCGGCCGCTACGAGGGTTGGTATTCGGTTCGCGACGAGGCCTATTACGATGAGGGCGAGCTGATCTCAGGCGAGGGGATTGAGAAGCTCTCGCCGCAAGGCTCGCCGGTCGAATGGACGGTCGAGGAGAGCTGGTTCTTCAAGCTCTCGGCTTACCAGCAGAAGCTGCTCGATCATTATGCGGCCAATCCGGAGTTCATTCGCCCGGAGAGCCGCCGCAACGAGGTCGTCCGCTTCGTCGAGGGCGGGCTCTCCGACCTGTCGATTTCGCGCACCAGCTTCGACTGGGGCGTGCCGGTCCTCGGCAGCCCCGGCCACGTGATGTACGTCTGGCTCGATGCGCTGACCAACTACATCACCGGCCTCGGCTATCCCGACGATACCGAGCTGTGGCGCCGCTACTGGCCGGCCAACGTCCATTTGATCGGCAAGGACGTGGTCCGCTTCCACGCGGTCTATTGGCCGGCGTTCCTGATGTCGGCGGGGATCGCGCTCCCACGCCAGGTCTACGGTCACGGCTTCCTGCTCAGCCGCGGCGAGAAAATGTCGAAGAGTGTCGGCAATGTCGTCGACCCGATGGCGCTCGCCGAGCGGTTCGGGGTCGATGCGCTGCGCTATTTCCTGCTGCGCGAAGTGCCGTTCGGCCAGGACGGAAGCTACAGCGCGGAAGCGATCGTCGCCCGTGCCAATGCCGAGCTTGCGAACAGCTTCGGCAACCTTGCCCAGCGCACTTTGTCGATGATTCACAAGAATTTGGCTGGCGTGCTTCCGATCGTAGACGGTCTACAGGAAGACGCAGACTTGGTCGGTCTTGTTTCAATTGCCGTCAGAACAGAGATGCCACGAGAATTCAATGCGTTCGCATTCTCTCAGGGTATCGAGGCGTGGTTGCGAGCGGTCTATGCCTGCAACCAATACGTCGATCAAATGGCGCCTTGGGCACTCAGAAAGACTGATCCCGAGCGCATGAAGGCTGTTCTCGCAACGTTGTTCCTGTGCATTCGCGATTTGGCTGTGGCTATTCGGCCGATCATTCCCGCATCCGCAGACAAGCTGCTGGATGTTATGGGAATTCCGACGGACGAACGTGACCAGAGGGCGCTTTCTGACGCTGAGTGGTATCTGCGGTTGGCAAGCAGTGGCTTCCAATTAGCCCAACCCACGCCCTTGTTCCCACGGCTCGAGCTGGAGGAAGCCGAAGAGGCGGCGGAATGAGGCTGATCGATAGCCACTGTCACTTGAATTACGAAGGCCTCGTCGAGCGCCAGGACGAGGTGCTCGACAGTGCTCGAGCGCGCGGCGTCGAGGGTTTCCTCAACATCTCGACCCGCAAGCGGGAATGGGGCGACATCATCACGGTCGCCGAAAACCACGACGACGTCTGGGCCAGCGTCGGAGTCCATCCGCACGAAGCGGATGCGCATCCCGATCTCGGCGCTGCCGCGCTGGTCGAAGGCGCTGACCACCCGCGAGTCGTCGCAATCGGCGAGTGCGGCCTCGATTATTACTACGACAAATCGGACCGCGCGGCGCAGCGCGAACGGTTCCAGGCGCATATCGAGGCGGCGCGCCAGACCGGCCTGCCGCTCATCGTCCATACACGCGAGGCGGAGGAGGACACGGCCGAGATCCTCAGTGATGCGGTTCGCAAGGGCGGTGTCACCGGGGTGCTCCACTGCTTCACCGGCTCGGCCGATCTGGCGCGAAAGGGCCTCGACCTCGGTTTTTACGTCTCCTTGTCGGGGATCGTGACGTTCAAGAACGCGGCTGACCTGCAGGAAACGGCCAAATGGCTGCCGTCCGATCAGATGCTGGTCGAGACCGATTCGCCGTTCCTCGCGCCAGTCCCGCACCGCGGTCAGAAATGCGAGCCGGCCTTCGTCGCCGACACCGCCGCCTTCGTTGCCGAATTGAGGGGCGAGGAGCCCGAGCGTCTGGGCGAGGCCACCACGGAGAATTTCTTCCGGCTGTTCAGCCGGGCGGCGGCGTGAAGATCCGCATTCTTGGCTGCGGGACCTCGACCGGAGTCCCCAAGATCGGCAACGAATGGGGCCAGTGCGACTCCAATGAGCCGCGCAACCGCCGGCTCCGCTCGTCGATTTTGGTGGAAAGTGCGGAAGTGCGCGTTTTGGTCGATTGCGGGCCGGACCTCCGCCAGCAATTGCTCGACGCCAAGGTTGGCCGGCTAGACGCGGTCATCGTCACTCACGCCCATGGCGATCATTGCCACGGCATCGACGAGCTCAGGCCGGTCGCGCAGGCCATGGGCGGCCCGGTGCCGCTCCATGCCCGCGCCGATGTGCTCGCCGAGCTCGAGCACCGCTTCGCCTATGCCTTCGCGCAGTCCGATTTCTATCGTCCGATCGTCGCGCCGCACGCGCTGGGCGAGGGATTGGAAGTTGGCAGCTCCATGGTCCGCTTCGTCGACCAGCCGCACGGCGGCCCGACCTCGCTCGGGCTGCGCTTTGACGAAGACGGGCGATCCGCCGCTTACGCTATTGATTTCAGCGACTTGACCGACGAAATGGCTGAGCTCTATGAAGGCGTGGACGTGTGGATCGCTGATTGCCTCACTCGCAGCCCGCACCCGACTCACGCGCATCTCGACGGCGTTGTCGCCTGGGCGAGGGACTTGAATGTCGGGCAAATCTATCTCACGCACATGGGGAACGGGCTCGACTATAGCGCGCTTTTGGCCGAGCTTCCCGATTGGGCGGCCCCGGCGCATGACGGTCTCGAGATCGAGTTATGATGACCAATAATTTGATGCTTGGCGGGGTTTATCTCCTGATGGCGATCATGCTTGTCTTGGGATCGCTAATGTCGCGGCGCGAGCCCTTGGCCAGGCTGATCACCTTGGCGTTGGCGTGGGTCGCAATCTTCGCCGCCGGCTTCATCCTGTTCACGTTCCGCGACGATTTCGGCTGGGTAGCCGCGCGCCTCAAGGCCGAAGCGGTCGGAACGCCGGTCATACAGGGCAGCGAAACGCGCATCCCAATGGCGATCGATGGTCATTTCTGGGTCGAAGCCCGCCTGAACGGTCAAAAGGTCAAGTTTCTGGTCGACAGCGGCGCGACCATGACCACGGTCGATCGCGATACGGCCGTCAAGGCGGGCGTAGCGGTTTCGCCGCGGCGCGATCAATATGTGCGGACCGGAAACGGCATCATCCGCGTCTCGAGTGGCCGCGCGGATGAGCTCCAGGTCGGGGGGATCGAGCGTCACGATGTCGGGCTCCAGATCGCCGACAACGACGATTTGAACGTGCTCGGGATGAATTATCTGTCGTCGTTGAGCCGCTGGGGGGTGGAAGGGCGATGGCTGGTTCTGGAGCCGTGATCCTATGTATCACTTTACATAATGCATATTATCATACTTCTAGATAGAGGGGGAAACGGCTTCCAGGAGGCCCCTTGTGCCGCTTGAGCGCCTGGCCGAGATCATGCGCCGGCTGCGGGATCCGGTGAGCGGCTGCGAATGGGATACCGTCCAGACCTTCGCAACCATCGCCCCTTACACGATCGAGGAAGCATATGAGGTCGCGGACGCGATCGCGCGCGCCGACATGGACGCTCTCGCCGACGAGCTCGGCGACCTCCAGCTCCAGGTCGTGTTTCATGCGCAAATGGCCGAGGAAGCCGGTCATTTCACCCTCGAGGACGCGATCGCTCGAATCTGCGACAAGCTGGAGCGCCGCCACCCCCACATTTTCGGCGACCTCGAGCACGGCGGCCATCATCTGTGGGAGGAAATCAAGGCAGCCGAGCGCAAGAAATCAGCCGATGACAGCGCGTTAGCCGGCGTTGCACTAGCACTTCCAGCACTAGAACGCGCCGCGAAACTGCAGCGCCGGGCCGCGCGCGTCGGCTTCGACTGGCCCGATACGAGCGGTCCGCGGTCCAAGATCGATGAGGAACTGGCCGAGCTCGACGCCGAGACCGGGCATCCGCGCATGCTCGAAGAGCTCGGCGACCTCCTGTTCGCGGTGGTGAACCTCGCACGCCATCTTAACATTGAGCCCGAAGCCGCGCTGCGCGAAGCTAATGCCAAGTTCGAGCAACGCTTCCGCGCGATCGAGAAGATCCCAGGTTTCGCGGACATGTCGCTCGATGAGAAAGAAGCCCTGTGGGTCGCCGCCAAGGCGCTTCAGGCCGACTCCAGCGCCTGAAACCTTGCCCAATTGTCGGGCGACAGCCGCACCGACATTTGGATCTCGTCATGATCGAGCCTCTGGTCGAGCACTTCGCCGCGCGAATGCAGCCAGGCGATCTTGCCGCCGTCGCTCGCGGGCACACGGATGTGGTGGACCTGTTCGCCGCTTCTCAGTTCCACGGCCATCAGCTCGCGGAGCGCGTCGAGCGCCTCGCCGGTGATCGCCGACAGCGGCACGACGTCCTCGCGCCGCCGCGCCTCCCCGGACAGGCGCTCCCGTTCCCCCGCCGATAGCAGGTCAATCTTGTTCCACGCCTCGATCCGCGGCGGCGACCCCTCCTCCGCCAGCCCGAGTGAAGCGAGGACATCCTCGACGTCGTCGTGCTGCGCTTCGCGGTCGGGATGCGCCATGTCGCGGACATGGACGAGGAGGTCGGCCGAGGCGACCTCCTCGAGAGTCGCACGGAATGCTGCGATCAGTTCGGTCGGAAGGTCGGAGACGAAGCCAACCGTGTCCGACAGGATCATCTTGTCGAACCCGGGCAGGCGAATATCGCGCATCGTCGGGTCGAGCGTCGCGAACAGCAAATTCTCCGCGAACACGTCTTCCCCGGTCAAGCGATTGAAAAGCGTCGACTTTCCAGCGTTGGTATAGCCGACAAGAGCGACCACCGGCCACGGCGCGCGCTGGCGCCGGCCGCGGTGGAGCGAGCGCGTGCGCTTGACCTGGCCGAGGTCGCGCCGAATCTTGGCCATGCGATCGCGGATCAGCCGGCGGTCGGCTTCGATCTGGGTTTCGCCCGGACCGCCGAGGAAGCCGAAACCGCCGCGCTGGCGCTCGAGGTGGGTCCAGCTTCGGACCAGCCGGCCGGCCTGGTAGTCGAGATGGGCAAGTTCGACCTGCAGCCGCCCTTCGGCGGTCGCGGCCCGCTCCCCGAAGATCTCCAGGATCAGCCCGGTCCGGTCGATGACCTTGGCACCGGTCTCCTCTTCGAGGTTCTTTTGCTGGATCGGAGTCAGCGGCGCATCGACGATCACCAGGCCGGCTTCGTGGTTGCGAGCAAGCTCTGCCGTTTCTTCGACCTGGCCCTTTCCAATCAGGGTCGCGGGGCGGACGGTGCGCACGCGGAACGAGCGCTCGGCAGCAATGACAATCCCGATCGCTTTGGCGAGCCCTTCCGCCTCCTCGATCCGAGCCTCGGCCGAGCGGCGCGCGCTCTCACGCGGAAGCTCGGGGACGACCACGACCGCTCGTTCGCCCCGCGCGACCTCGATCGCGCCGTTACCGTCGAAATATTTCAGGTTTCGCTCTCCGCTTCGCCGTTCTGCTCCGCCTCGAGGTCGAGTGGATGCGACGGCTGGAGGGTCGAGATGGCGTGCTTGTAGACCAGCTGGATCTGCCCGCCCCGCTCGAGCACTAGGCTGAATTGGTCGAAGCCTGTCACGGATCCTTGCAGCATCACTCCGTTGACCAGGAACAAGGTGATCCGCTCGCTGTCGCGCGAAGCGGCGGCCAGAAACAGGTCCTGGAGCGCCGCCTTGGCTCCGTCCGCCGGCGGTTGGGTCGCGACGAAGTCGGGTGGCGGCTCGGCCGGCATGACCGTCGAGATCGAATGCTTGTAGACCAGCTGCGAGGCCCCTTCGCGCCTCAACAGCAGCGAAAATGCATCGAACCAGGTGATCACGCCTTGGAGCTTGACGCCTTTAACGAGGAAGATCGTCACCGGCAGTTTGGCGCGACGGACGCTATTGAGGAAATGGTCTTGGAGGCTCAGCAATCGTGCCGCCATTTCCGCTACTCCTACTCGTCTCCCTCCCGCTTGTCCCCGATACCCAGGGCCTTGAGCTTCCGGTGAAGCGCCGAACGCTCCATTCCGATGAACGATGCGGTGCGCGAGATGTTGCCCGAAAAGCGCCGGATCTGGATCTTGAGATACTCGCGCTCGAATGATTCACGCGCCTCCCGCAAGGGGCTGCCCATGATCGACATGGCCGCGCTCGCCCCACCCATCGCGCTCTGGTTGTCGAGGATTTCAGTCGGCAGGAGGTCAACCTCGATGCACGCGACCCGGTCGCCGGGCGCTAGAATTAGCGTCCGCTCAATAATGTTCCTCAGCTGGCGGACATTGCCCGGCCAGTCGTGCGCCTGGAGTGCGGCCATCGCCTCTTCCGAAATGCGCGGCGAGGCCATTCGACGCTCGCCCGCGTAGCGCGCGAGAAAATGACTGACGAGCTCTGGAATGTCCTCGCGCCGCTCGCGCAACGGCGGCAGGCGCACCGGCACGACGTTGAGGCGGTAGAACAGGTCCTCGCGGAATCGGCCCGCGGCAATCTCGTCCTGGAGGTTGCGCGATGTCGCCGAAAGCACTCGGACGTCGACCTTGACCGCGCGCTGGCCGCCAACCCGATGGTAGCTCTGGTCGGTCAGGACGCGCAGGATCTTGGCCTGGGTAGTCAAGGGCATGTCGGCGATCTCATCAAGGAACAGGGTCCCGCCATGCGCATGCTCGAGCAGGCCCGGACGCATCTGCCCCCCGCTTTCGGCGCCGAACAATTCCTCCTCGACCCGCTCGGGGCTCATCATCGCCGCCGAGAGCACGATAAACGGCGCTTTCGCGCGCGGGCTCCACTGGTGGATCATTCGCGCCGCAATCTCCTTGCCGACGCCCGGCGGTCCCGAAATCAGCACCCGGCTGCCGGTCGGAGCGACCCGCTTCAGAGTCGCGCGCACCGTATTGATCGCGACTGAGCTGCCATGAAGCTGATCCTCCTGGCCAACCCTCTCGCGCAGCGTCGCATTTTCGCGGCGAATGCGCTCGCTCTCGGTGGCCCGGTCGACAAGGTAGATCAGCCGCTCGGCCTCGAACGGCTTTTCGATGAAATCGACCGCCCCTTCCCTGACTGCGGCGACCGCGGTGTCGAGATTGCCGTGGCCCGAGATCATCAGCACCGGGATCGTCGAATCGCGGCGCTTGATCTCCTGCAACAGCTGCAGTCCGTCGAGCCGAGAGCCCTGGAGCCACACGTCGAGCAGCACCATCGACGGGCGCCGCTCCTCGATCGCGTCAAGCGTCGCATTGCTGTCCGCCGCGCTGCGCACGGCATAGCCCTCGTCCTCGAGAACCCCGCTGACGAGCTCGCGAATATCGGCCTCGTCGTCGACTACCAGCACTTCGAGCGCCATCAGCTATGCTTCCTCGTCGTCATCTTCATCCTCTTCTTCTGTCGGTTGCGTGCCGTCGCTCTCGAGCGCGGCGAGCTTGGCGGTATCGAACGCGATCCGGACGTGCGTTCCCCCGCCGTCGCGGTCGAGAAACGCGATCTCGCCCATATGTTCCTCGACGATCTTCTTGACGATCGCGAGACCGAGGCCGGTGCCGCGCACCCGCGTCGTCATATACGGCTCGGTCAGCCGCTCGCGATCCTCGGGCAGGCCGACGCCGGTGTCGAGCAAGTCAATGATGAGATGCGTGTCCTCTTCGTGCAGGCGCAGCTCGACACGGTCGCCGGCAAGGCTGTGCTCGCCGCGATTCCTGCGTCCTTCAATGGCTTCGACGCCATTCTTGACGACATTTGTCAAAGCCTGGGCAAGCTGGCGACGATCGCAAACCATCGGGAAGTCGCCCTCCGGCGGTTCGAGCACGAACGTGATCGCGGGATGCGCGACTTCGTGCAGGAACAAGGCCTGGCGCGCGATTTCGTGAACATTGTCCTTGCGGAACACGGGCTTGGGCATGCGCGCGAAGTTCGAGAATTCGTCGACCATGCGCCGCAAATCGCCGACCTGGCGGATGATCGTCCCGGTCAGCCGTTCGAACGTGTCCTTGTCGGAAGTGATCTCGTCGCCGAAGCGGCGCTGCATGCGCTCGGCGGCGAGCTGGATCGGCGTCAGCGGGTTCTTGATCTCGTGCGCGATCCGCCGGGCGATGTCGGACCAGGCGGCGCGGCGCTGGTCGGTGAGCTGGTCGGTGATGTCGTCGAAGGTCAGCACTGAGCCGTCCTGGTAGCGGACGCGCTTGACAGCGAGCGTCCGCGGCACCGCATCCGCCGTCACGATCACGTTCGCTTCGGACTTGTCGCCGCGCATGAACTCGTCGAGGTCAGCCGAAACCGAAGCCAGGCCCTTCCCCTCGACCTCGTCCTGGCCCTTCTGAAGCAGGGCCTCGGCCGAGCGGTTGACGAGCAGGATCCGGTTGGTTGAGTCGAGCGCGATCACGCCGGCGGTGACGCTGGACAGCACCGCCTCGATGAACGCGCGCCGGGTGTCGAGCTGGGTATTGGCCGAACGCAATTCGGTGGTTTGCTCGTCCAGCCGGCCCGCCATTCGATTGAACGCGGCGGCCAGCGTTTGAACTTCGTCGTCGGTCTCGGCGACCGGGACTCGCGCCGAGAAATCACCGGCCTCGATCCGTCCGGCGGCTTCGGCGAGCTCTCCCACAGGCCGCACCATTCGGTCGGCGAGCTTCAGCGCGGTGACGATCGCCAGGCCGACGATGATCAAGGCGCCGAGTAATAGCGCGGCATTGAAGCGCAGCTGGTTGACCCGGGATTTCTTGAGAAGGGAACGATAGTCGCGAAGGACATCGTTGGCGCGCCCCATCTGTTGCGCGATCTCAGGGTCAACCCACCTTCCCACATACAGGTAGAAGTCCTTGCCGTAATTCAGCCTGGTCAGAACAGAGATGCGTCCGGGCGTCTGCGCATCGACGGTAGCATCCGCCGGCTGTCGCGGCAGGCGCAGCATCGCTGCGTGAAGCCGGTCAGGATTGATCATGCCTTCATAGCCGTTGATCACGCCGAATGATTGCACCTGGCCGTCCGGCGGAATTCTTACGATCGCGGCTTCGTTGAGGGACCTGAGATAGGTTTGAGTTGCCAGCGCCGCAGCAACCCGTGGGTCATCGATCGGTACCCGGTTAAGTCCGTCAGCCATGTTGGCCGACATGGCGATTGCCTGGCTTCCGACTTGGCCAAGTTCGTAGCGATAGGTTGAATGTGCAACCTGGACTGTGTTTTCGAGCATCGACCTGGCGCGGTTTGAAAACCAGAATTCGAGCCCGCTCTGGAACAGCAGCGAAGCGAAGATCGCGACCAGCACCGTCGGAACCGCCGCAAGCACCGAGAACAGCGCAACGAGCCTGGTATGAAGCCGGCCACTGCCGAGCCCGCCCTCTTCCGCGCGACGGATCGCCACACGCCGCGCATAGAGGACCATCAGGACGATCGCCGGAAGCAGGATCGCGATCAGCAACAGCGCGATCAGCGGCGGCGAGAGCAGTGAACCGGGCTCGGCGCCGCGGCGCAGCACCCAGATGCTGAAACCGATCATGACCGCCAGGAACAGCCCGGCGAGGATCGCTAATCGGTCGTAAAACCGCCCGCTCGCCCGCTCTCGCTGGAGCCAGCCTTCCCGCTGTAAGTTCACCGGCGATTCGGCCGTTCGAGCATCCATTCTGCGCGGCCCTAGCACGGCCATCGCACCCGTTGCATTAAAAACACAGCTGTGTCGCTTGGGATCGAGTCAGGCCGCGCTCCGCTTCAGCCACGGGGCGTAGAAGTCCTGCAGCATTCGCACCACGACGGCCGGGTCATCCTGCTGGTTGACGGTATTTCGCAGCTCGGCCGATCCGGGCAGCCCCTTGGTGTACCAGCCGATATGCTTGCGGGCGAGATTGACGCCGGTCTGACGACCATAGAGCGACAGCGTGTCCTCATACTGCTCGAGCATCGTGTCGAGTTGCTCGTCGAGGCCCGGATCGGGCGCGAGCCCGCCTTCGCCGAGCTCAGCCATGACCTGCGCGATCAGCCACGGGCGGCCGTAGGCGCCGCGGCCAATCATCACTCCGTCGGCGCCGGACTGCCTCAGCGCCTCGCGCGAGTCCTCAAGTCCGCAGATGTCGCCGTTCACGATGACCGGCACTTCGACCGCGTCCTTGACCTGGCGGATAAACGCCCAGTCGGCGTCGCCTTTGTATAGCTGGCAGCGGGTCCGGCCGTGGACTGTGATCATCTTGACGCCGAGCTCCTCCGCGACGCGCGCGAGCTCGGGCGCGTTGAGGCTCGAATGGTCCCAGCCCATCCGCATCTTGAGCGTCACCGGCACCTTCACCGCCTTGACCGTGGCGTCGATGATCGCCGCGGCGAGCTTCAAATCGCGCATCAGCGCCGATCCGGCCTCGCCATTGACCACCTTCTTCACCGGGCAGCCCATGTTGATGTCGATGATTGCCGCGCCGCGCTGTTCGTTGAGCTTCGCAGCCTCCGCCATCACAGACGGTTCGCAGCCGGCGAGCTGGAGCGAAACCGGCTCTTCGGCCGGGTCCCACAGCGACTTTTGCAGCGACTGGCGGGTTTCGCGGACCATCGCCTGGCTCGCGATCATTTCGCTGACCGTCAGCCCCGCGCCGTAGCGCTTGACGATCCGCCGGAACGGCAGGTCGGTCACGCCAGTCATCGGCGCCAGGATCACCGGCGAGTCGATCCGGACCGGGCCGACTTGGATGGGCTTCAGAACATTCATGGGATGGACGCCCATACAGGCGGGGGCCTTGGCGGACAAGGTAATGGGGCCTAGACGCCCGCCCGCATGACCGTCACCGCCCTCATCGTTGCCGCCGGCAAAGGCGAGCGCTTCGGCGGCGGCGTCCCCAAGCAATACCGGCTGCTGGGCGGAAAGCCCGTGCTGCGCTGGGCGGCGGAAGCGCTAGCAAGACATCCCGCAGTTCGCGCGGTTCGCGTTGTAGTCGGCGCCGGCCAGGAGGAGCTTGCCACGGCGGCGCTCGCCGGTCTCGACGTCGGGCCGCTCATCGAAGGCGGCGCTAAACGGGCGGATTCGGTGCGCGCCGGCCTCGATGCGATCGACGGCGACGCGGCGCTGGTCCACGACGCTGCCCGCCCCTTCTGCCCGCCACAGGTCGTCGACCGCTTGGTCGCCAGCCTCGAGTTTTACGAAGGCGCGGCACCGGTGCTGCCCGTCGGCGACACGCTCGCCCATCTCGGCGACACGCTTGGCGAACCGGTCGACCGATCGGGCATGGTTCGAGTCCAGACGCCGCAGGCGTTTCGGCTCGATGCGTTGCGTGTCGCCTATAACGCGTGGACCGGCGCTCCGCCGACCGACGAGACGACTGTGCTTCGCGCCGCAGGAATGAGCGTCGCCGCGGTCGAAGGCGACCCCGCGCTCGACAAACTGACCACGGCCGCCGACTTTCGCCGGGCCGAGGAATGGCTCGCTGGACGCCTGACCCCGCGCACCGGGATGGGCTTCGACGTCCATGCCTTCGCCGGCGACGGCCCAGTGATGCTCGGCGGCGTCGAAGTGGCCCATTCGCGCGGGCTTGCCGGTCATAGCGACGCCGACGTCGTGCTCCACGCGATCACCGACGCCTTGCTCGGCGCGGCGGGCCTTGGCGACATCGGCGAGCATTTTCCACCGTCCGACCCTACATGGAAGGGAGTGTCTTCCGATCGCTTCCTCACTCATGCCGTCGCGCTCCTGCAATCCAAGGGAGCGATTATCGATCACGTGGATTGTACGATCATCGCGGAGGAGCCGAAGGTTGGGCCGTATCGAGCCCAAATGCGCGAGCGGATCGCGGCGATCGCCGGATTGGTGGCGGACCAGGTCAGCATCAAGGCCACGACCACCGATGGGCTCGGCTTCGCCGGGCGGCGCGAAGGCATTGCCGCCCAGGCCGTCGCGAACATTCGCATGGGGCTGGTCGCGTGAAGGACACGCTTCTTCCCGACCAGCTGGTCAACAAGGCGCGCAAAGTGGTCGAGGCCAATCGCAAGGCCGGCCGCCGCGTCGCGGTCGCGGAGAGCTGCACTGGCGGGCTGGTCAGCGCGGCACTGACTGAAATCGCCGGATCCTCCGACGTGTTTGAGGCGGGCTACATCACTTACTCGAACGCCGCGAAGATCGCCCAGCTAAAGGTCAGCGAGGAAGTGGTCGAAACGTTCGGCGCGGTCAGCGTCGCGACCGCTTGGGCGATGGCCCGAGGCGCGCTCGCCGCATCCGAGGCCGACATCGCCGTCGCGATCACCGGCATCGCCGGCCCCGGCGGAGGAACGCCGAACAAGCCGGTCGGGACGGTCGTATTCGCCACCGCCGAGCGCGTCGCCGACCCGGCGAGGATCGTCGCCGACCAGAAGCATTTCGATGAAAAGACCCGCTCCGGCGTCCGGCTTCAGGCGGCGCTTTGCGCGCTCGACTTGCTAATGCCGTAAAGCGCGGTGGCGCGCTGTTCGAACGCGCCGGTCATGCGCCTCAACGCCCGGTCAAACATTGCTCCGGCGAGCGTTTCAAAAAGCCGCGACTTGAACGCGAAATCGACCGAGAAATGGATGTCGGTGCCACCGTCGGCGGCGCGTTCGAAGCGCCACTCGTTGTGGAGATATTTGAGCGGGCCTTCAACATAGTCGACGCAGATGCGCTCCGGCCGTTCCTTGTGGACCCGGCTGGTGAACCGCTCCTTGAACGCGTTGAAACCGACCACGAGGTCGGCGACGGTCTCGGTCTCGCTCGACGAGCGGACCCGGACCGCGACCACCCACGGCAGGAACTCGTCGTAGTGCTCGACGTCGGCGACGAGGTCGAACAATTGCTCAGGCGAATACGGCAGGTAGCGCGTCTCGCTATGCCGCGGCATCGGCTCCTGCCTTCGCCAATTGCGTCGCGCGCGCCTGCTGCATTTTCCGGAAATCGTCGCCAGCGTGATAGCTCGAGCGGGTCAGCGGCGAGGCGGCGACCAGCAGGAATCCCTTGGCGCGCGCGATCGCGGCATAAGCGTCGAAGGCCTGCGGAGTGACGAACTCTTCAACTTTGGCGTGGCGTGGGGTCGGCTGGAGATATTGGCCCATGGTCAAGAAATCGACGCCGGCCGAGCGCATGTCGTCCATCACCTGGTGGACTTCCAAACGCTCCTCGCCCAGCCCGACCATCAATCCCGACTTGGTGAAGATGTGCGGCGCCTTGCGCTTGACGCTCTCGAGCAGGCGCAGCGACGCGTAGTAACGCGCGCCGGGGCGGATCGTCGGATAGAGCCGTGGTACGGTTTCGAGATTGTGGTTGTAGACGTCCGGCCCCGCCTCGACGATCTTTTCGACCGCGGTCTCGCTCTTGTTGCGGAAGTCGGGCGTGAGGATCTCGATCGTCGTCGAAGGCGTGTTGCGCCTCAGCGCCTCGATCACCTTGACGAACTGCGAGGCGCCCCCATCGGTCAGGTCATCGCGATCGACGCTGGTCACGACAATATGCTCGAGGCCAAGCTCGGCGGCCGCAGTCGCGACATGCTCGGGCTCGAGCGGATCGACTGCGCGCGGCATTCCAGTCTTGACGTTGCAGAAGGCGCAGGCCCGAGTACAGGTGTCGCCGAGGATCATCACCGTCGCGTGCTTTTTGGTCCAGCACTCGCCGATGTTGGGGCACGCCGCCTCTTCGCAAACCGTCGCGAGGTTGAGCGAGCGCATCAGCTTCCGGGTCTCGTGATAGCCGGGGCTGGTCGGCGCCTTGACCCGAATCCAGTCGGGCTTGCGTTGGCGTGGCGCGGCGGGAACGTTCATGACGCGCCAGATAGCGATTGGCGGCAGAGCTTGCCACCCCTGCCCTGTTGCCGTTAGCCGCTGAGGCAATGACCTATCTGACCCAGCTCATCGAAGGCTATCGGCGCTTCCGGGAAACGGGCTGGGCTCACGAACGCGAGCGCTGGTCGGAGATGGCCGAGGGCCAGAGCCCCAAAGTGATGATCCTCTCCTGTGCCGACAGCCGGGTCGACCCGGCGCAGATTTTCGACGCTCGGCCCGGCGAGATGTTCGTCGTGCGCAATATCGCCGCGCTCGCGCCGCCTTATGAGACGAGCCGCGGCTTCCACGGCGTTTCGGCGGCGCTCGAGTTTGCCGTGACCCAGCTCGACGTCGGGGAGATCCTGGTGATGGGCCATGGGCTGTGCGGCGGCTGCTCGGCGGCGCTGACCGGCCAGTTCGAGGACACGCCGCCCGGCGAAGGCCATTTCATCGGCGATTGGGTGCGGATGCTGAACGGCGCGCGAGACAAGGTGCGCGCCAACCATCCCCAACTCGACGATCAGGCATTCCTCGAAATGGAGCGCGCGGCGGTCAGGGTCAGCCTCGCCAATTTGCGTACCTTTCCGTGGATCTCCGAGCGCGAGCGCGCCGGCAAGCTCCAGCTGCACGGCGCGCATTTCTCGATCGCGGAGGGACGATTGTACGTGCTCGACGAGGCGGAAGAAATCTTCCGCCCCGCCTAGCCGGCACGCTCAATCATCGGTTCGTTGCGGGCAGCGCCAGGCGCAGGCCGCGAACTAGCAACGAGTATTATAATCGTAGTGCGGCTGACCGTACTGGTCGACGTAATAGCAATAGCCGCGCGTATCGCGATAATATTGCCGGCCGTTGACCACCGCGCCGAGTACGCCGCCGAGAACCGCGCCGGCGATTGCGCCGGTGACTGGGCTCACGCCCGGAAGCACCGCGCCGGCCACCGCGCCGCCGACGGCGCCAATGGCTGCACCGGTCGCGATCCGTCGACCCTGGCTGTCGTAGTAATAGCCGTTGTTATAGCCGTTGTTGTAATAGCCATTGTTGTAGCCGTACGGATCGTATCCGTACTGGTTCGGGTAGGTCGCGCAGCCGGCCGTCGCGATCGTCGCGGCGATGGCTGCTGCAAGTCCAAACTTCCTCATCGTCCTGTCCCTTCCACACCAACTCGCCCCCATTGCCGTCATCAGTGCTCAAAGCGGCGTTTCGTTCCCGCATCGATCATCTGCCGTTCATGTCCTCGTTATGTTACGCGGCCAGATGTGGTCATTCCGCGACGCTGCGCTAGAGAGGCGCAAAAGGAGTCGGAATGCGCGACCGGACCCCCGAACAAGAAGCCAATATCGCCCTCCTTATCGACGCCGACAATGCGTCCCCCGAGCACCTCGACGACGTCCTTCTAGTGCTGGGCGAGCTTGGCACGATCAACATCCGCCGCGCCTACGGAAACTGGGCCAAGGCGAGCCTCAGGGGCTGGGGCAATTTGACCGGCGCCCATTCGATTATCCCCATGCAGCAATTCGACGTCGTCAAGGGCAAGAGCGCGACCGACATGCGCATGACGATCGATGCGATGGACCTGCTCTACCGCGGCAATGTCGACGGCTTCGGGATTATGTCGTCCGACAGCGATTTCCTCCCCCTCGCCCAGCGCATCCGCGAGGACGGGCTTCCAGTCTACGGCTTCGGCACGGCCAAGACGCCCCTCTCCTTTCAGCAGGCATGCACGCGCTTCTTCGACGTCGGCGCGCTCGCGCTCGACGACGCGGAAAGGCTCGAGCAGCCGATCGTTGAGAAAGGGCAGCGCCCGGTCGATACCGACCTACTGCAGGTGCTGGGCTCGGCCTACAAGGCGTCGCGGCGCGACGAGGAAGGCTACACCCCGCTGTCCGAGCTCGGCCAGCGCGCCAAGGCGGTGTCGAGCTTTGCCGCGCGCAACTACGGCTACACCCGTTTATCGGAGCTGATCAAAGCCGTCCCCAATTTCGAGGTGAAATCGGGCGACGACGGGCGGCTGCTGGTCAAACGCCTGCGCTGAATCTTCGTGCTGTGGATTGATCATCCACAGCTATTTCGGTTTCGAACCGAGTCCGGCTGTTGTCCCTCGGACACACCTCGCTAGTTTCTCTTGGCAGAGGGGAACTCGGGCACTTGCGGCCTGTTCTGCATCAACTCCCCAAATTGTGGACACCGTTTGGAACCGATGCTGGCCCAGCAAAAACCTGAAGATTATCTCGACCAGGCGCTGACCGCGCTGTCCGCCACCCCGGATTGCCGGTCGGCTCTCGATGAGCTGCCGGTGCCGATCTACACTACCCAGGCCGACGGAGAGGTAACCTATTGGAACCGCGCCTGCGCGGAGTTCGCAGGCCGCGAGCCCGAGCTCGGCCGCGACCGATGGTGCGTTACCTGGCAGCTCTACACGACCGCCGGCGATCCCTTGCGGCACGAGGATTGCCCGATGGCCCAGGCGATCAAGCAGCAGCGGGCGATCCGCGACGTCGTCGCCATCGCCGAGCGGCCTGACGGGAGCAGGGTCGCGTTCCGGCCCTATCCGACGCCATTGTTCGATGACGACAAAAAGCTCACCGGCGCCGTCAACGTATTAATCGATGTCACCGCCGAGCAGACCAAAATGCTTCGCGCCCAGGCCGAACATTGCCGGCGCCTCGCCGAAGCGACGTGCGACTCGAAAACCTGCCGCGTGCTTGGTGACATGGCCGCCGGCTTCGACCGCACCGCCGACCTGCTGAGCTTCAAGAGCGCGGACTGATCAGAGCAGCTCGAGGCTGACCGTGACCTCGTCGCCGGCGCCGATCTCCGCCTTGCGCCGGACCTCGGCCTTGATCGGCAGGATGTAGCCCCCGCTGTTGAGCGGGAACACCGACGTGCGCCAGCTGACGTCATGGATACGCGCCTCCACCTTGACCGAACCGAACCCGCGCGGCGAGCCGAAGGCTTGGGCGCGAATCTCATCGGACTGCTCCTCGGGAACGGTGACGAAATACCAGCGCCCCGCCGCCTCGCCCTTCCACATCCACACAAGCGACGTGACGGTGATCACGATGCGTCGAAGCGACTTGACTCAGGATTGCTTGCGCCCGCTAGCAACACGATCAGTACAATGAGCGTGATTAGGTAGAGCATGTTGCTGAAAAATATGGAGTAAAATATCGTCATGTCAGGCTGGTTGCCGACGAATGAGAACATGCGAGGCATCTGAATTGACGAATAGGCGATGAAGGGGAGCGGCATGAGACCCCACCAGCCGGGCATGCCGCGATCGTGCAAACGCCGGACGACGGCGGCCGCATAGAACAGCACTGAAAGGCCAAAAGTCACGCCAAGATAGACCGCAAATGAGCTTTCTGGCGGCATGATGCCGGGCGGATTTCCATGCACGGACATTGAATAGCTACCGGGTCCCGACGAGACGGCCACTTGGTCTGGGTGTTGCACGGCATACTGCTGCATGGCTCGCATTGTATGTGCCATCATGGGCAGGAAAATGATCATGCCGACCACCATGACGATCACAAAGACGAGCGCGGCATAGGGCCAGAAGCTCGCCCGATCCTCCCGGCCCTTGAAATCGAATAGTCGACCGAAATGCTCCAAAATCCCAACGGTAGCCGACATCGCCTGTTCTCCCCGCTGGGGACTAGTCTGAGGTCGGATCGCTACCTCGTCAATTTGCGGTACGTCATCCGGTGCGGGCGGTCGGCCTCAGGGCCGAGGCGGGCGCGCTTGTCCTCCTCATAGGCCTCGAAATTGCCCTCGAACCATTCGACCTGGCTGTCGCCCTCGAACGCCAGGATGTGGGTCGCGAGGCGGTCGAGGAAGAAGCGGTCGTGGCTGATGATCACTGCGCAGCCGGCGAAATTCTCCAACGCCTCCTCGAGCGCGCGCAGGGTCTCGACGTCGAGGTCATTGGTCGGCTCGTCGAGCAACAACACGTTGCCGCCCTCCTTGAGCATCTTGGCCAGGTGGACGCGGTTGCGCTCGCCGCCGGACAGCTGGCCGACCTTCTTCTGCTGGTTGGGGCCGCGGAAGTTGAACGCGCCGACATAGGCCCGCGTCGGGAACTCGTGCTTGCCGATCTTGAAGACGTCGAGCCCGTCCGAAATCTCCTCCCACACATTGTGCTTGGCGTTGAGCGCGTCGCGGCTCTGGTCGACGTAGCCGAGGTGCACCGTCGGGCCGACGACGATCTCGCCCGAATCGGGCGTCTCCTGGCCGGTGATCAGCCGGAACAAGGTCGTTTTGCCGGCGCCGTTGGGTCCGATGATGCCGACGATGCCGCCGGGCGGCAGGTCGAACGACAGGTTCTCGAACAGCAATTTGTCGCCGTAGCTCTTGGTCAGCCCTTTGGCTTCGATCACATTGTCGCCGAGCCGCTCGGGCATCTGGATCAGGATCTCGCCCTTCGCCGGCGCCCTGTTCTCCTGGGTCTGGACGAGTTGGTCGAAGGCCTTGATACGGGCCTTGGACTTGGCCTGGCGCGCCTTGGGCGAACGGCGGATCCATTCGAGCTCGTCGTTGATCGCCTTCTGCTTGCCGGCTTCCTCGCGTTCTTCCTGCGCGACCCTCTTAGCTTTCTTCTCCAAATATCCGGAATAATTTGATTCATAGACGTAATAACGGCCGCGATCGAGCTCCAGTACCCATTTGACTACATTGTCGAGGAAGTAGCGGTCGTGGGTCACCAGGATGACGTTGCCGGGATAGTCGATGAGGTGCTTCTCGAGCCACTGGACGCTCTCGGCGTCGAGGTGGTTGGTCGGCTCGTCGAGCAGCAGGATGTTGGGCTTTTCGAGCAGCAGCCGGGTCAGCGCGACGCGGCGCTTCTCCCCGCCTGAGAGATTGGCGACTGGGGAATCGCCCGGCGGGCAGCGCAGCGCGTCCATCGCAATCTCGAGCTGGTTGTCGAGCGTCCAGCCGTCGACCGCGTCGATCTTCTCCTGAAGCTCGCCCATCTCGGCCATCAGGGCGTCGAAGTCGTCGCCGGGATCGGCCATTTGCGCGCTGATCGCATTGAACCGGTCGAGCATGTCGGCGACCGGGCGCACCCCATCCATGACGTTCTCCTTGACCGTCTTGGTGGGGTCGAGCTGCGGCTCCTGCTCGAGGTAGCCGACGGTGATCCCCTCGCCTGGCCAGGCTTCGCCGGTGAATTCCTTGTCGCGCCCGGCCATGATCTTCATCAACGTCGACTTGCCCGATCCGTTGGGGCCGACGATGCCGATCTTGGCGTCGGGGTAGAATTGCAGGTGGATGCCATTGAGGATGGGCTTCTGGCCCGGGAAGGCCTTGGTCAGGCCCTTCATCACAAAGCTGTATTGAGCGGCCATTGGGTCGCAGGTTCCTTAAAATATCGAGTGTCGCGGGGGGTTGCCGGCCAGTTAGGCGAGGCGAAACGCTTTTTCTAGTCGCGACCGACCACTGCAGCAGCGTTGGCGAAGCGATAATCGCGATATTGGTCGCGCAGGTCCTTCTTGCTGAGCTTGCCGGTCGCGGTGTGCGGCAGCTCCTCGACGAACTCGATCGCGTCGGGCTGCCACCATCTGGCAATCTGCTTGCCCAGATGGTCGCGAATGTCCGCCTCCTTAATTTTGCTGCCGTTCGCCCGAACCACGAGCAGCAACGGCCGCTCGTCCCATTTGGGGTGCGGGATACCGATCGCGGCCGCTTCGGCGACACCGGGACAGCCGACCGCGGCATTCTCGAGCTCGATCGAGCTGATCCACTCGCCGCCCGATTTGATCACGTCCTTGGCGCGGTCAGTGAGCCGGAGCGAATTGTCGGGGTGGATGACGCCGATATCGCCGGTGTCGAACCAATTGTCTTCGTCGACCGAGTCATGGCCTTCCTTGAAGTAGCGCTTGACCACCCCGGGCCCGCGGGTTTGCAGCCGGCCCGAGCTCTTGCCGTCGCGCGGCAGGACATGGCCGTCGTCGTCGATGACTCGAAGCTCGACTCCGAACATCGATCGGCCGGGCCGCGCCATGTAAGCCAGCTGTTCGTCCTCGCTCAGCAAATCCCAATCGGCCGGCGGCGCTCCGACCGTGCCGACCGGCGACATCTCGGTCATGCCCCACAGATGGTTCACGCGGATTCCGCGGTCGCGGAACCAGCGGATGGTCGCGGGCGGCGCCGACGATCCGCCGACGATAATCGTTTCCAGCTTGCCGAGGTCGGCCCCAGTGCGCTCGACATGGTCGATGATACTCAGCCACACGGTCGGAACGCCGGCCGAATGGGTGATCCCTTCCTCGACGAACATCCGGCACAGTCGTTCGGGGTTATTGTCCGCGCAAATCACGAGCTTGAACCCGGTCATCGCGGCCGCGTACGGAATGCACCAGCTGCCGGCATGGAACATCGGCACCACCGGCAGCATGGCCGACCGCGCCGAGACGTCGAAGATATCGGGCGCGATCACCGACATGGTATGAAGCATGGTCGAGCGGTGCTCGTAGAGCACGCCCTTGGGATTTCCGGTCGTGCCGCTGGTATAGCAAAGCCCACAGGGGTCGCGCTCGTCGCCTTCGGCCCAGCGGTAATCGCCGTCTTCCGCGTCGAGCAGCTCATCGAAGCCGTCGTCGAAGCAGACATAATGCTTAATTGTCGTCCAGCGCGGCCTCATCCGCTCGACCAGCGGCGCAAACGCGGCATCGTAGAACAGCACCCGGTCCTCGGCGTGGTTGACGATGTAATCGAGCTGGTCGTCGAACAGCCGGTGGTTGAGGGTATGGAGCACGCCGCCCATGCCGATCACGCCGAACCAGGCGGTGAGATGGCGGTCGTGATTGACCGCCAGCGTCGCGACCCGCTCGCCGGGTCGAACGCCCAGGCGCTGCAGCGCCTGGCCGAGCCGCCGCGCATCATGCGCCAGGCGCTTCCAATCGGTGCGGACGATCGATCCGTCGGCGCGTGCAGCAACGATCTCGCGACTGCCGTGCTCACGCTCGGCATGATCGAGGATCCGCATGATCCGGAGCGGAAAGTCCTGCATCGCGCCAAGCTTCATGAGCCCCGCCTCCCAAGGGCGTATCATGACTCAAAAAAACGGCAGTTCACAAGCGGCTTAGAAGGGCAGCTTGAATCCCGGCGGAAGCGGAAGCGTGCTCGACATCTTCTGCATTTCCGCAGCCGCGGCGGCGTCGGCCTTGGCTCGGGCGTCGTTGATCGCCGCGGCGACGAGGTCCTCGAGCATCGTCTTTTCCGAAGGCTGGAGCAGGCTGTCGTCGATGCTCACCGCGAGGATGCGGCCTTTCGCGGTCGCCCGGATTGTCACCATGCCGCCGCCCGACGTCCCTTCGACCTCGACCTTGTCGAGGCTGTCCTGCGCCTTCTGCAGCTCGGCCTGCGCGTTTTGCGCCAGTTTCATGATTTCATCGAAATCGGGCATTTCGGGCATGTCAGGAGCCTCTGGTTGAAAAGGATTCGAGCTCGGATTCGGGAAATGTGTCCATCACCGAGCGGACGTTGGGATCGGCGAGCACGTCCGCGCGGCCGCGCTCCTCGGCCATCTTTTCCTGGTCGAGCAGCGACGGCTCGCCCGAGTCGTCGGAAAGGGTCACCTGCCAGCTTGTTCCGGTGATCGGCTTGAGGATCGAGGCAAGCTCGCGCGGCCAGTCGCCGCCCAAGGGCCGCATCGGTTTGAGCACCAATTCGGGCGGGGCATAGCGGACCACTCCGACCTGGTCGTGAAGCTGCACCGCAAGTTGGTGCTTTCCGCTGCGCTCGAGCAGCTCGACCAAGGACTTGAAATCGACCGGCAGCGCAGCGGACGGCCCTTTGGCCTTCCCCGACGGCACGGCGGCGGGTGCAGCGGCCGCTCCTTCCCCACTGAGCTTCGCCAGCAACGTCGCGGGATCGGGCAGGTCGGCGGCATGGATCAGCCGCAGGAGCGCCATCTCGGCCGCCTCGCGCGGATCGGGCGCAATCTCAACGTCCTGCAGCCCTTTGAGGAGCATCTGCCACAGCCGGTGGATCGTGCCCCACGACAATTGCTGCGCCATGGCGTCCGCGGTCTCGCGCTCCTCGGCGGATTGCAGCGTGTCGGCGGTTCCCCCGGCCTTGGCCCGTGTCGCCGAATGCAACGTCTCCATCAATCCGCGCAGCAGCTGCGTCGGGTCGATCCCCAGCTCGTGAGTCTCGTCGAGCTCGGCCAGTGCCGCGGTGGCGTCGCCAGAGAGAATCAACTGCAGCAGCCGGCGGATTCGTCCGCGGTCGGCGAGGCCGAGCATGTCGCGCACCTGGCTCGCGGTGACCGTGCCCGCGCCGTGAGCGATCGCCTGGTCGAGAATCGACAATCCGTCGCGCGCCGAACCCTCGGCAGCCCGAGCGATCATGGCAAGGGCCTCGGGCTCGACCGCCACTCCTTCGCTTTTCGACACTTCGGCGAAATGCGCGGCGAGCTTCTCGGCCGGGATTCGCCTCAGGTCGAAGCGCTGGGTGCGCGACAGCACGGTGACCGGCACCTTGCCCACTTCGGTGGTCGCGAACAGGAACTTCACATGCTCGGGCGGTTCCTCAAGAGTCTTTAGCAAAGCATTGAATGCGCTCTTAGAAAGCATGTGAACTTCGTCGATGATGTAGATCTTGTAACGCGCGCTGACCGAGGCGTAGCGCACCGCGTCGATGATCTCGCGAACGTCGTCGATGCCGGTGTGGCTGGCAGCGTCCATTTCGATCACGTCGATGTGCCGGCCCTCGGAGATCGCGCGGCATGGCTCGCAGACGTTGCACGGCGTAATCGTCGGCCCGCCCTGTCCGTCCGGACCAACACAATTGAGCGCCTTGGCGATCAGCCGCGCGGTCGAGGTCTTGCCGACCCCGCGCACCCCGGTCAGCAGGAACGCATGCGCGATCCGGTTACGCTCGATCGCATTGGCGAGGGTTTTCACCATCGCGTCCTGGCCGATCAGCTCGGCGAAGGTCTGCGGGCGGTATTTGCGAGCGAGGACGCGGTATGGGGACATGGCGCTAGCGGCGGGCGGTGGGGCCTCGGGCAGGTCTAGTCCTAATCCCGGCTCCTGGGCGGGATCGATGTGGTCGGGGGAATCAGCCATCGCGACCTTATTTAGGAGTCGCGCTGGCGCTTGTCGAAGCTTGATCGATCAGGCTGATGCCGACCTCATGCCCCCATCGCGAGCTTTCGCCGAGATCGAAGTCCGAGAAGAGTTGAACGCCGATCAAGATTGCAAAAAGCGTGATGTCGACGCGTCGCGAACGGGTGAACAGCAGCGCTGCCATAGGGACAAAATAGGGTAATTGGTAAAACCAGAACCAATAATCGTTGAGCGTCGGCACCGCGCGGGTCAGTTGCCACGCCATGGTCGCACCCTCGACCAGCAAAACACCGCCAATCACCAGGCGCTTGCGGGCCCAATAGTGCTCGTCGAGAGTCTTCCACTCGCCCTCGCCGCGCGGAAAGATCATCGATGCGGAGAAATAATAGGTCATCGCCACGGTGAGCCCGATGAAGACAGTTCTCCAGCGAACGTGGAGCAAATCGCGCAACGACCAGGCGAACAGCCAGTAGCCCGCGACATCTATCAGGACGAATGAGGCGAGAAGCGGAGTAAGCACGCCGATCGGCCGGCGATGATGGGCATCAATCGCGTCCGCGAACTTGACCGCGATCTCGACCAGCGTGAGGCCGATGAGCAGTCCGAACACCGAAAACAGGAATTCAAATTCGCTCATCGCTCAAGGCCCCTGCATCACGCTGCCAGGGAGGG
>Ga0193751_1000069_pt1 | contig 92598 bp, 76 predicted proteins | sample L1c2metaG_FD_143050 | JGI IMG/M metagenome (GOLD analysis project Ga0193751, IMG submission 143050) | Soil microbial communities from a riparian zone of the East river system, Colorado, United States - L1c2 | ecosystem: Environmental > Terrestrial > Soil > Riparian zone | place: USA: East River... | reverse complement strand
CTCGCCAGGCGTCGGGTCGCGGTCCGGACCTGGTCGAGGATCTCGGCGGTCGCCAGGTCACGCGTGAGCCCCAGCTCGCCGGTGGCGCAGAACGGGCATCCGACCGCACAGCCGGCCTGGCTCGAGATGCACAGGGTGTGCCGCTCGCGACGGCCCGGTCCGGCCGGGAAGTGCATGAGGACGGATTCGATGGCCGCTCCGTCGCCCAGGCGATGCAGCGACTTCTCGGTGCGGCCGCCGTCGGTGATCGTGACCTCCGTCGGCCCGACCGTGTCCCAGTGGAACGCCTCGCCGAGCGCCGCCCGCAGTGGCGCCGGCAACGTGGTCACCTCATCGAGGCTTGCCGGATTGGCGCGCCAGATCGCGTCGAGGATCTGCCGCGCCCGGAAGCCCGGATCGCCCCGAGCGTCAAGCCACTCGGCCAGGGCGGCGGGTGTCAGGCCGGAGATGCCGGGCCGGACCGCGGCCGGGCGCTGCGCTCGGGGGTGGCTCGCAGGCAGGGTCTCCGTCACTCCACGCGCTCCCCGGCGAGGGCGCGCCACACGCTCACGGGATCCATCGGCAGCCGCCGGATGCGAACGCCCGTCGCGGCCGCGATCGCATTCGCGATGGCCGCCGGACCGGGAATCACGGGCGCCTCGCCGATGCCCTTCGCCCCGAAGGGCCCATCGGGCGACGGGACCTCGACGGGTGTGGTCGAGATCTGCCCGACGTCCTCGGCGCGCGGCAGCGCGTACTCGAGGAACGTCGTTGCCTGGGGCTGGCCGTTCGCGTCGTGGCCCAGGCGTTCGCGCAGCGCCCAGCCCACCACCTGGGCCGCGGCGCCGTGCTGCTGGCCGGCGACGAGGGCCGGGTTGAGCACCCGCCCGACGTCCTGGATCAGGTGCTGCCGGAGGACCTCGACGCGTCCCGTCTCGCGGTCGACGCGGACGTGCGCGACATGAGCCGCGACCGAGGGCGAGAGGCTCAGGATTTCGGACCGGGCATGGCCCTCGATCGGGGCCCGACCTTCGCCCGCGTGGCGGCGCACGAGCCGGGCCAGCGGGATCGCCCGCTCCGGCGTGCCCTTTGGCCGGACGGTGCCCTCGGCGAGCTCGAGGTCGTCCGGCGCGATCTCGAGCTGGAGCGCGGCCGCCTCGAAGATCGCGTTCCGGGCGTCCTCCGCGGCGAGGCGAATCGCGCGACCGACGGAGTACGTGATCGTGCTCCCGCCGCTGCCCGGGGTCGCGGGTGCGCCGGCCGTGTCGACGACCTCCATCCCGACGGTCGACGGCTCGACGCCGAGGACCTCGGCCACGATGGCCTGGAAGCCGCCTTCGACGCCGGACATGTCGACCGTGCCGGTCACGATCTGGATGCTGCCGTCGGGCGAGACCTTGCAGGCCGCCGCCGCGGCCGAGTTCGCACCCGGCCAGTAGCCGACCGCCAGCCCGATCCCCTCGTCCGGAGGCAGGTCGCCCCGTTCGTGCCACAGCGGGCTCGCCTCGAGCGCATCCAGGACCTCGCTCAGCCCGATCCGAGGCCAGGCCTCGCCATCGATCATCGGGCCGCCCTCATCGACGACATTCCGCCGCCGCAGCTCGATGGGATCGATGCCCAGCTTCGAGGCGAGCTCGTCGAGCAGGCTCTCGAGGGCGAAAGCCGTCGGCGGCCCGCTCGGTCCGCGATACGGCCCGTCGCCGAAGCGGTTGGTGCGGACGCCATGGGCCGAGATGTCGAAGGCCGGCCAGCGATAGGGCCCGGCGATGAGGACGGCGGCGAGTGACTCGGCGGAGGAGTCGTCGAAGGCACCGGTGTCGGCGACGATTCGAGCCTCCAGGCCGAGCAGGCGACCGTCTGCCGCCGCACCGACGCGGGCCTCGATCCGGAATGGCTGCGCGGGCTGGGTCGCGACCAGGTCTTCGGAGCGTTCCAGAACGAGGCGCACCGGCCGACCGAGCGCGACAGCCGCTCCCGCGACGAGCGTCTCGTAGAGCGGCCACTTGCCGCCGAAGGCGCCGCCGAGCGGCGTCGCGACGACCCGGACCCGGTGGTGCGGCAGCCCGAGGGCCTTCGCGACGTCCGATCGCGCGGCGAATGTTCCCTGCGTCGCCGTCTCGACGACGATCCGGCCGTCCGCCTCCTGCCAGGCCGTCGCGACCTGCGGCTCGAGGTAGCCCTGGTGGACCCAGCTCGTCTCGAACGTGCCCTCGACGACGGCCGCTGCGGAGGCCAGCGCCGCGCCGATGTCGCCCTCCCGGTAGCGGGTTCGACCCGACACGTTGCCGGACAGCTCCTCGGCCTCGATCGAGGCATCGCCGGCGCCGCCCACCGCCGCGTGCGTCTGGGCATCCATGGCAGCTCCGGCCGGCGCGTCCTCGATGTCGCCGCGGGTGGGCGGCGAGCCGGGGCGCATCGCCGCCTCGGGGTCGAGCACCACCGGCATTGGCTCCAGGCGCACTCGGACCAGCTCCGCGCCATCCGCAGCTGCCTCGGGTGTCATCGCCACGACCAGGGCCACGGGCTGGCCGGCGAAGAGGACCTCCTCGCCGGCGAGCGGGTGCGCGAGGCGGGCCGGGGTCCTGGCGGTGATCGGCAGGTCGGCGGCGGTGAGGACCGCCACGACCCCGGGCAGCGCGAGCGCGGCCGCCGTGTCGACCCCGAGGACCCTCGCGTGGGCCCGGGTCGCCAGCACCGGCCGGGCGTGGAGCAGCCGGGCGACCCGCCGATCGGCCCCGTACCGAAGGGCGCCCCGGGTCTTGGGTGGTGCGTCGGGACGCGGCCGGGACCGACCGATCGGGCTCGACGTCGCGGTCATGTGGAACAGGATGGCATCACGGAGCTCCGACGGGGCGATCCGTCGGCGGCGCGGGCACGACCGTCGCACCGGCGAACGCCGGCCGGCCACGGCGAAGCTCCGATGCGGTCATCGATCGGCCGCCGGCGGGCCGAACCTCGAGCAGGGCAAGGCGTCCATCGTCCGCGGTCAGGGCGAGGCCGTCGCCGTCGCCGACGATCTCGCCCGGCCTGTCGCCTGGCATCCCCCGCGCCGCGGCCGCCCTGAGCACGCCGAGCCGACCCGATGTGGTCTCGACGAACGTGCCCGGCCACGGCAGTAGCGCCCGCACGCGACGCGCCAGGGCGTCCACGCCGGCGGCGGGGTCGAGGCGCCCGTCCTCGCGACTGAGCGGCCGCGTGACCGTGACGCCATCGGCTCCCTGCGCGTGCGCCGGCTTTTCGCCAGCGAGCCACGGTCCGAGCGTCTCTCGCAGGAGTGCCGCCGCGCGGCCGGCCGCCGTGGCCTCCAGCTCGGGGGCCGTCTCCGTGCCGGCGAGGGGCCAGGAGACCTGGGCGACGACCGGCCCGGTGTCGAGGCCGGCGTCCATCTCGAAGAGGCTGACCCCGGCGACGTCGTCGCCGGCGACGATCGTGGCCTGGATCGGCGTGGCCCCGCGGTGGCGCGGCAGGACCGACGGGTGGAGATTGAGAAACCCCCGTGACGGGATGGCGAGGACCACCGGCGGCACGAGGCGGCCATAGTCGGCGAGAACCGCGACGTCGGGCTCAAAGGCGCTGATCGCGGCGAGCGTCTCGGGATCCCGCAGGCGCGGCGGCTGCAGGACCGGCACCCCGAGCTCACGAGCGCGATCCGCGACCGGCGGCGCGGCCACCCGGGCTCCCCGGCCGGCCGGCCGGTCGGGCACGCTGACGACGCCGACGAGCCGAATCGCGGGCATCGCCGCGAGGGTATCGAGGATCGGGACCGCGAAGCCACCGGAGCCGAAGAACATGACCCGGACCGGACCGTCCGTCGGCCGGTCCGTCACGCCAGGGCCGGGGTCTTGACCCTCCGCGCCGAATGGGCGGGCGCGCCGTTGGCCTCGTCGTCCGCTTCATCCTCGGCCTCGTCGTCGTCACCGCGACCGACGGCGATGAGCTCGTCGAGCGAGTCCAGGTAGTCGATGTAGAGCTTCCCCTGCAAGTGGTCCAGCTCGTGCTGCATGGCCCGGCCCAGAAGGCCCGAGCCGGCAGCCTTGATCCGCCGGCCCTTGCGATCCTGGGCCACGACCCAGACCTTCTCGCGGCGGGTCACGTAGGCGGCGTAGCCCGGGATGGAGAGGCAACCCTCGAGGTCGCGGTCGTCACCCGTCGACCGCACGATCTCCGGGTTCAGGAGCTCGAGCAATCGATCGCCGACCTCGATGACGCAGGCGGCCAGGGGCTCACCGACCTGGGGCGCCGCAAGGCCGACGCCCGGCGCGTCACGCATCGTCGCCGTGAGGTCGTCGAGGAGGCCGTGGAGGGGCTTGCCGAAGCTCGTGACGACCTCGCCGCGCAGGCGCAGCCGCGGATCACCGAGCACGAGGATGGGCCGAACCGTCACGGCCGGGAGTATAGAGGCGCGCCCCACGGGTTCCGTGGGGCGCGCGGGCCGGCGGCAGGTGCGCGGGTCAGGAGACGCCGGTGGTCGTCGGCTCGTCGGCGGACGCGGGCTCCGTATCGGTATCGGCAGCGACGGCATCGGCAGCGGCGCTGCCGCCCTCGCCGCGGGCGGCCTGATCGCGCCGGATCTCGGCCGCGAACGTCCGGGACCGCTCGGCGAGCTTCATGCCCGCGTCGCTGGTGAGCTGCGCGGCCCGGTGCGCGACCGGCCCGGCCTTCTCGCCGGCCAGCGCCGCCAGCTCGGCGGCCTTCGCCCCGACCTCGCGGATGACGGGCGCGGCCTGCGTGGTGAGCTGCTCGATCATCGTCTGGAGCTGGCCGACCCATTCCCGGTTCTCGCCAGTGGTCGTGGCGGCGGGCTCCTGCCAGGACGGCTCGTCGCTGGAGCTGCTGGAGCTGGCGGAACCGGTGTCCCCGGTCCCGCCCTGGTTCGTGCTCATGTCGTCGGTCATCGAAGTGCCTCCTCGGGCTGTGTCGACCGATCGTAGCCGCGTGGCCGGATTCGGGCATCAGCCGGTTTCGGCCCGTGCTTACAGCAGCGAATCGGGATCCACATCGATCGACCACGGCGGCCCTGGCGCCTCCTCGATGAGGCCCACGGGGTCGGGTCCCCGGATCACCACGTTGTAACGCCAGCGATCGGCCCGCCGGGCGATGAACGCCGGTGCCGGCCCGCTGACCGTTGCCTGGTCCATAGAGGGGCGGGCCGCGCTGCGCGATCGAAGGTCGGCGACCATCGTTCGTCCGGCCGCCTCTGCGGCGTCACGGTCGGCGAGCGCGACCGTGAGCTTGAGGAGGCGGGCGAAGGGCGGCGACGAGAACTGGCGCCTGAGCTCCAGCTCCGCGTCGTAGAAGGCCGACGGGTCCGCCGCCCCGACCGCCACGATCGCCGGATGCTCGGGCTGATAGGTCTGGACGATGGCATGCCCGGGCGTGTCGCCGCGTCCCGCCCGACCGACGGCCTGGACCAGGAGCTGGTAGGTGCGCTCGGCAGCGCGCTCGTCGGGCAGGTTGAGAGCGACGTCGGCCGACACGACACCGACGAGGGTCACCGTCGGGATATCGAGGCCCTTGGTCACGAGGCTCGTCCCGACGAGGACGTCGAGACGCCCGTCCGCGAAGTCATCGATGACGCGGGCCGCCGCGCCACGGCGCTCGACGACGTCACGGTCCAGCCGGCCGACCCGGAGGTTGGGCCACCGGTCGCGGATCTCGCGCTCGAGACGCTCCGTTCCACCGCCGAGGTACCGGATCCGCGACGAGCCGCAGCTCGGGCAGCGCGTCGCGAGGGGCCAGGCCCGGCCGCAATGATGACACCGCAGGGTTCCACCGGCCTGGTGGTAGACGAGCGGCCGGCCGCATTCCGGGCACGACTGGACGTGGCCGCAATCGCGGCACAGCACCACGGACGCCGTTCCGCGGCGGTTGATCACGAGGATCGCCTGCTCCGGCGGCTCCAGCGCCTCGATGGCCGCCGCGAGCGATCGCGAGAGCATCCCGGTATTGCCGGCAGCGAGCTCGGCCCGGAGGTCGACGACCTCGATGATGGGCGGGCTGCCGCTGGCGCGGGTCGGCAGGCGGACGCGGCGGTACTCGCCGTCGCGGGCGCGGCCCTCGCTTTCCACCGAGGGCGTTGCCGACCCGAGCACGACGGCGGCGCCCGCCAGGCGGCCGAGCTCGATGGCGACATCGCGCGCCTGGAGGCGCGGGGTCCGGTCGCTCTTGTAGGCCGGATCGTGCTCCTCGTCGACGACGATCAGGGCGACGTCCGCCAACGGGGCGAGGATCGCCAGCCGCGTCCCGACCACGACGTCGACGTCACCGGCCCGGATCCGGCGCCACTCGTCGGCTCGCTCGCCCTCGGCAAGGCCGCTGTGGACCACCCCGACGCGGATGCCGAGGTCCGCCCGGAGCCGATCGATCAAGGGCAGCGCCAGCGAGATCTCCGGGACCAGCACGAGGCCCGGCCGTCCGGCCTCGAGGACCGTTCGCAGCGCCTCGCTGTAGATGGCCGTCTTGCCACCGCCCGTGACGCCGTCGAGAAGGATCGGCCGACGATCCGTGCCGGCGAGGGACTGATCGATCGCGGCCAGCGCCTCGGCCTGCTCCGGGAGGAGCGACGCGTCCGCCGGGCGACTGCCGCGCGGCTTGACGCCACGCCCGGCGAGCGGCCGGCGGGGTTGCTCCACTGCCTCCAACTCCACGAGGCCCCGTCGGCTGAGGCTCGCGATCGTGCCGTTCCCGTGCCGCGCCGCGAGCTCGGGCGCGGGCACGGCAGGCACCTCGGAGGCGAGGGCGGCTTCGAGCTCATCCAGCGCCGCGCCCTGGCGCGGACCCAGGCGAGCCGGCCGCGGGGCAGTCGTGCGCCGCGCGATGCGCAGGTAGCGCGGCCCGCCGGCCGCCTCGAGCAGCGTCCATTCGAGGTCGACCCGGCCCTCGTCGGCGAGGCGCCGGAGCCGCCGAAGCAACGCCGGCCGACCCTCGGCCGTCTCGAGCCGGCGAACCGGCCGCGGGCCTGACGCCAGGGCATCGAGGATGGCCTCGTCCACCCGGTCCGCCTCGGCCGTCGGCTCCGGCCCTCCTGCCTTCCCGCCCGGGCGAGCCTCAGCGACGAGCTCGAGACGCTCGAGCATCCCGGGCGGGAGCATGGCCCGCAGCGTCAGCGCCGGTGGCGCCAGGTAGTGCTCCGCGATCCACGCGGCGAGGCGCATCGAGAGCTCGGGGAGGAGCGGTCCGTCGGCACGGACGCGACCCAGGATGGGCTTCGTCTCGACGCCGGGCGCAGCGGCCCCGGGCCCCAGCACGATCCCGAGCGCCTGGCGCCGGCCGAACTCGACCAGGACAGCCTCGCCGGGCCCGACCGATCTCAGCTCCGGCGGCACGCGGTAGCTGTACGACCGTGTGCCGGCGGCACCGGCGGCGTCGATCGCCACCGCGACGATGCGATCCTCGGACTGGTCCCGCAGGGCGTCGCGGGCCGGAGCCGTTCCGGTGCCCATGCGCTCAGATCCGCGTGCGACGGTCGGGTTGGGCGGCCTTCTCGGTCCGGATGATCTCGTCGACCCGCGCGGCCGTTCGTTCGACCTGGCCCGTCTCGTTGACGACGACGTAGTCGTAGTCCTTCTGCCGCGCCAGCTCGAGGGCCGCGTTGCGCTGACGGAGATCGAGCTCGTCGGCGGTCTCGGTCGCGCGCTCCTGGAGGCGGCCGAAGAGGTCCTCGAGGGACGGCGGGACGAGGAAGACCAGCATCGCCTCGGGGACCTTCTGTTTCACCTCGGCGGCGCCTTGGACGTCGATCTTCAGGATCGCGTCCCGGCCGCCCTGGAGCGCCCGCCGGACGTTGCGGCGGGGCGTGCCGTACCAGTGACCGTGGACGTCGTTGGCCTCGAGCAGCCCGCCCGAGGCGCGGAGCTCCTGGAACGCCTCCGGGCTGAGGAACTGATAGTGGACGCCATCGACCTCATACGGTCGCCGGGGACGCGTGGTGCAGGTCACGACGTAGTCGCGCGTGTCGCCGTCCGGCAGCCGCCGCAGCGCCTCGATGACGGTGTCCTTTCCGACGCCCGAGGGCCCCGAGACGATGACGAGCCTTGCCCCCGGCGCGCCCAGGCCCGTTCGCTCGCGGGCCGGCTCAGCCGCGGGTGGCACGAAGCCCTCCGAGGACCGCCTCGAGGTCGTCCGGGAGCGGCGCCTCGGCCCGGATCAGCCGACCGCTCGACGGCGAGGTCAGCTCGAGTCGCCAGGCGTGGAGAAAGAGCCGCTCGAGGCCGTCCGGCCCGCGCCGGCTCGTGCCCGTGCCATAGAGCGGATCGCCCGCGACCGGGTGCCCGATCGCGTCGAGATGCACCCGGATCTGATGCGTCCGACCCGTGATGAGGTCGAGCTCGAGGAGGGTCCAGCCGTCGAACCGCTCGCGAACCCGGTAGCCCGTGGTCGCTGCCCGTCCTGAGGACACGACGGCCATGCGCGTCCGCCGGCCCGGATCCCGGCCGATCGGCGCCTCGATACGCCCAACCGCGGCCGCGACCGAGCCTCGGACGAGCGCCAGGTACGTCTTCTTGACCCGCCGCGCCTTGAGCTGGGCCATGACCGAGGCCTGGGCAATGTCGTGGCGGGCCACGATGAGCAGCCCGCTCGTGTCGCGGTCGAGGCGATGGACGATCCCCGGCCGGCGGACGCCGGCGATCCCGCCGAACGAGTCGCCGTGACTGCCGAGCAGGGCGTTGACGAGCGTCCCGTCGGCGTGGCCAGGTGCGGGATGGACGACGAGGCCGGCAGGCTTGTTCACGATCAGCAGGTCGTCGTCCTGGTAGACGACCGGAACGTCGATCGAGGCGTCGCCGATCGGCGTCGCCGCCTCGGCCGGCGGCACCTCGACCCGGATGGTCGTGCCGGGATCGATGATCGTGTTGGCTTTCAGCACGGTGCCGTCGGCCGTCACGAGGCCGTCGGTCATGAGCCGCTGGACGAAGCTCCGCGAGAGCCCGGTCAGATCCGCCGCGAACCGATCGGCTCGTCCGCGAGCCGAGCCCGCGGGAACGACCACGGTCCGGATGTCGCCGCCGATCGGGGCCATCATCCCGCGGCCGGTCGGACGGTCGGGCGAATCGCGAGGATCACGAGCAGGACGATCGCGCAGCTGATCGATGCGTCGGCCACGTTGAAGGTGTACCACCGCAGGTCGCCGATCCCGGCATCGACGAAATCAACGACGTAGCCGAGGCGGATCCGGTCGATGAGGTTGCCGAGCGCGCCGCCGAGCAGGAGGCCGAGCGCCACGCTCAGGAGGAGGTCGTGGCCGGACCGGGCGTGGTACGCCACGATGAGCGCGACCACGACGATCGACAAGACCGCGAACACGATGGCGTTGCCCTGGAGCAGCCCGAACAAACCCCCGCGGTTCTGCGAGGACACGAGACGTACCAGGTCGTCGACGACGCGGACCGCCGAACCCGGGGCGATCGCGCTCGTGAGCCATGCCTTCGTGAGCTGATCCGCGACGACGACCGCGGCCGCCAGGCCCGCGAAGACGGGCCAGGCCGGACGGGCCGACGCCGCCGTCATTCCGCTGCGGCTCCAGGCTTGCCCGCCGCGGTTGGCCGGAGGCCCAGCCCGACGGCACCGCCCGTGAGCCCCACCGAACCGCGTGCGGGCACGCCGTCCGGAGGCGACCCGCGGCGGATTCCGTCGGCGAGCGTCTCCTCGGCAACGGCCGCCAGGTGCGGCTCGATCTCGGGCGCGAGACCGTCGGCCCAGACCTCGATTCGGGCGTCGAGGGCGAGACCGGCCTCCTTCCGGAGGTCCTGGATCGCGCGCTGGAGCTCGCGGGCGTCGCCCTCCGCGACGAGGTCGGGCGTCAGCTGGGTATCGATGACGACCACGAGTCCCTCGTCGTGGGCCACCGCCGTCCCGGGTCGGGGCGTCGCCAGGACCTCGACCTCGTCGGCCGCGAGGGTCTCGCCGGCGAGCGTCACCGAGCCGTCCGGGTGGAGCTCGAAGCGGCCCTCGCGCGCGGCCGTCATGACCGCCGGGATCACGGGCCCGAGACGCCGCCCGATCTTCGGCAGGAGTGGCTTCACCCGCCGTTCCACGAGCGCCGATTCGTCGCCGATCAGCTCGACCGCCTTGACGTTGACCTCCTCGGCGATGAGGGTGAGCAGCGCCTCGCGCTCGGCCAGCGCGCCACCCGGGAGCGCGAGCCACAGCTGGGCGAGCGGCTGACGGACCCGAAGGCCCGCGCTGCCGCGGAGGGTTCGCGCCAGCTCGACCGCGCGTCGAGCGATCGCCATCGCCCCTTCGATTCGCTCGTCCCGATCGCCCGCGAGGCGGTCGGCCGGCCACCGGGTCAGGTGGACGGAGTCGATGGCCCCGTCGGCCCCGACGAGGTTCCGATACATCGCGTCGGTCAGGAACGGCAGGACCGGCGCCATCACCTGCGCCAGCGCCACGAGGACGCCGTGCAGGGTCGCGAACGCAGCGCCCCGATCGCCCGCGTCCGCGTTGCGCGAGAAGCGCTTCCGGGAGAGCCGCAGGTACCAGGTCGAGAGGTCGTCGATGAACGCCTCGATGAGCCTCGTGGCGGCGAGGGGATCCGTGTCGGCGAGGCGCTCGCCCACGCTTGCCGCGAGGCCCGCGACGCGCGAGCGGATCCAGCGGTCGAGCGGCTTCGCCGCCGCATCGGCCGTGGCATCGGCCTTGGCCGCCTGGGGCTCCCAGCCCGCGAGCCGGGCGTAGGTCACGAAGAACGCGTAGACGTTCCAGAGCACGAGGAGGCCGCGGCGTGCCTCGTCCGCGGCGTGCCAGCCGAACGCGATGTTCTCCTCCGGCCGTGCCCGGGCGAACATCCAGCGCATGACGTCGACGCCCATCCGATCGGCGGCCTCGTCGAACTCGATCGCGTTGCCCCAGCTCTTGTGCATCGGCCGGCCGTCCTCGCCGAAGACGAGGGCGTAGCCGAACAGCTCCTTGAACGGCGGCTCGCGACGCAGCACCGTCGACATCGCGAGCATCGAGTAGAACCAGTTGCGGAACTGGCCCGGGAAGCTCTCGGTGACGAAGTCGGCGGGAAACCACTGCTCCCAGTAGGCCCGGTCCTCGCGGTAGTGGAGCGTCGAGAACGGGACGATCCCGGCGTCGAGCCAGGGGTTGCCGACATCCGCGATCCGGCTGGCGATCGCGCCGCAGGACGGGCAGGCGATCTTCACCGCGTCGACCCAGGGCCGGTGGGGCGTGTGGCCCTCGAACGCGTCCCAGCCCTCGACGGCCCGCTGCTTGAGCTCGGCCCGGCCGCCGATCACCTCGAAGGAGCCACAGGCCTGGCAGTCGTAGATCGGCAGCGCCAGGCCCCAGTAGCGCTTCTTGCTGATCATCCAGTCGTGCATGTTCAGGAGCCAGTCGAGCTCCCGCTCGTAGCCGAACCCGGGGATCCACCGGATCCGGTCGACGACCTCCATGATCTGGTAGCGGAGGCTCGCGTCGACCTGCGCCGCGGTGAGCGTCTCGCGGGGCTGGTCGTACACCTCGCCCATCGAGATGAACCACTCGTCCACGAGGCGGAACAGCAGCGGCGTGTTGCAGCGCCAGCAATGCGGATAGCGGTGGGTGTACGGCTCGAGGTGGTAGAAGAAGCCGCGCTGCTCGAGGTCGTCGACGATCTCCTCGGCGACCTCCGGCGCGAGCATCCGGCTCAGCCGGCCGAAGCCGTCGTAGTAGCGGCCGTCCTCGTCGATCGGCCCGATCACCGGTAGCCCGAGGCTCTTGCCCAGCTGGTAGTCCTCGGCGCCGGCGCCGGGCGCGATGTGGACGATGCCCGTGCCCTCGTCCTCGCCGACCTCCGACCACGGGATGACCCGGTGCTCGTAGGCCGCGTCCGGCTCGTCGCGGGTGCCCTTGGCGAAGGCGGCCCGAACGGCGGGCAGCCCGTCGAACGGACCGGCGTAGCGCCACCCGACCAGGTCGCGGCCGAGCTTCGACTCGAGCACCTCGAACGGGCCCTGGGCAGCCTGCTTGAGCCGCCCCCGCCCGATCCACGAGGTCCGGTCGCCCTGCTTGATCCGGACGTACTCGATGTCCTCACCGACCGCGGCCGCGACGTTGGCGGCGAGGGTCCAGGGCGTGGTCGTCCATACCAGGAGACCCTCCCCCGGGCGATCGAGCAGGGGGAAGCGCACGGTCAGACCGGGGTCCTCGCGATCGGCGTAGCCCTCGTTCATCTCCATCTGCGACAGGCCGGTCCCGCAGCGCGGGCACCACGGCATGGAGTCGTGGCCCTTGTAGATCCAGCCCCGCCGGTGACATTCCGCCAGGAAGCCCCAGATGAGGTCGTTGTTCTCGTTGCTGAAGGTGTAGTAGCTGCCGCCCAGCTCGGGATGCCCGAGCCGCCCAACGAGCATCTCGGCCGAGTCCGTGAGCGGGCCGTTGGGACCCCGCAGCGTGATCACCTGCGAGGGGTCCGCCGCGAGGGCGTCGCGGAGGCGCCGCAGCTCGTCCGGGTCGTCCCAGTCCATCCACATCCCGAGGCGGATCGACTGCTCCGTCTGGCGCGCGGCGTAGGTCAGGACGCGCTGCTTGCAGAGCGACACGAACTCGGCGATGCCGAACGCCTCGATGTCGCGCTTGCTCTTGAACCCGAGGTCCCGCTCGACGTTGACCTCGACCCACAGGCCCTGGCAGTCGAAGCCGTTCTGGTAGCGCTGGTCCGCGCCGAGCATGGCGTGGAAGCGCTGGAAGACATCCTTGTACGTCCGGCCCCAGGCGTGGTGGACGCCCATCGGGTTGTTGGCCGTGATCGGGCCGTCGAGGAAGCTCCAGCGCGGGCCGCCGGCGTTCTGGGCCCGGAGACGGGCAAACGTCCGGCGCTCTCGCCACAGATCGAGCATCTCGTGCTCGAGCGCAACGAGGTCCGGCCGTGCCGGAACGGGGTGAAACATGGGATTGCGTATCCTACCCGCGATGCTCCCCCCGCACGAGTCGGCCCTGCGCCGCTCGGGGTTCGTCGCGGCCTTCCTGTCGCTGCTGTTCCCCGGTCTCGGCCACGTCTACCTCGGCGCCTATCGCCGGGGCCTCGGTTGGGCCACGCCGCCGTTCCTCCTCGTCGCGCTCGTCGCCGGGTTCGCGATCCGGATGAACGCGTTCGACCTCGCGGGGCTGGCCGTCCAGACGTGGTTCCTCGACGGGGTGTTCATCGTCAACCTGGCGCTCCTGGCCTACCGGGCCGCGGCCATCGTCGATGCCTGGGCGATCGCCCGCCGCCTCGGCGCTGCGGGCCTGCATCTCCGGTCGGGTGCGGCGCTGACGGCCACGGCGATGATCTCGATCGCGGGCCTGGCCGCCGTGCTCCTCGTCATGAGCGTCGCCCACGTCGCGGTCGCCCGCTACGACCTCCTGCTGTCGACCACCGTCAACTGCGTCTTTGCCGATGCCTCGAGCGACTGCCGCCCGTCATCGAGCGCGGAGCCCGGCTCGTCCGATCAGATCCCGGGCGAGAGCGTTCCAGGGACGATCGGACCGCCGCTCGAATCGACGGCCCCGACAACGACGTGGGACGGCAAGTCCCGGCTCAACATCCTGCTCATCGGGGCGGACGAGCAGAACGGCGGCCACAACACCGACACGATGATCACGGTCTCGATCGACCCGGCGACGAAGCAGATCGTCATGTTCACCCTGCCCCGCGACACGGTCGACGTGCCGATCCCGCCGGGTCCCGCCAGGAACTTCTTCGGGCCGACGTTCTCCGGCAAGATCAACCAGTGGTGGGCGACCGTTGCCAACCGGCCCGACTGGTATCCCTCGATCCCGGGCATCACCGGCGGCCCGGGCTATAACGGCCTCAAGGCCATCCTCGGGAACCTCTATGGCCTCGACATCAAGTACTTCGTCGAGGTCAACTTCGATGGCTTCAAGAAGATCGTCGACGCGCTCGGCGGGGTGACGATCAACGTCCAGATCCCGGTGGTGGATGACCACTTCCCGGCCGCCCGGGGCGACCTCCAGCGGCTCTACATCCCGGCGGGCATGCAGCACATGGACGGCGCGGCGGCGCTCCAGTACGCCCGCTCCCGCCACACCTCGTCGGACTTCGACCGCGGTGCCCGCCAGCAGCGCGTCCTGGTGTCGCTCCGGGAGCAGACGAACCTGGCGACGATCCTGCCCGCGATCGATGCCCTGACGGCCGCGGTCAAGGGCTCGTTCACGACCGACATGCCGCGCGAGATCGTGCCCCAGCTCCTCCAGGTCGCCGATCAGATCGATGCCCGATCCATCCGCTCGGTCCGGGCTCGACAGGGTCTCTACCAGGTCGAGACCCTGTCGAGCCCGCGGGGCTACATCATCCAGCCGCGGATCGACCGGATCCGGACGGCCGTCCGCGACGCCTTCAAGGTCGACCCGGGCTTCGCGGAGGCGCGCGACGCCATTGCCGCGGAGGGCGCCGAGGTCTGGGTCCTCAACGGGTCCGGGGAGACTGGCGAGGCATCGACCTTGGCTGCATACCTCGACTACCTCGGGATCGCCGCGACCGCTCCGAACCAGCGGCCCTCCAGCACAGGCCTGTCAGGGACGACGATCAAGGCCTACAACGGCGCCGAGACGACGTTCCCGCTGACGCTGGCTGCCCTGGAACAGGCGTTCCACGTGACGGTCGTGCCCATCAGCGACCCGAACGTACGGGTCGACTTCGTCGTCATCACGGCCAAATCGACGCCGGTCCTGACACCGCCGCCGGTGCCATAGCGCTCGCCTGGCGGGTCGAGCCTGCCTAGCGGGGCGTGATTGGCGTGAGCCAGTGCTCGAAGCGTGGATCGTCGCCCCGGACCGCGGCGAAGTAGACGTCGTGGACCTCGCGACTGACGGGCCCGACGCGGCCGCCGCCGATGGGCCGGTGGTCGAGCTCGACGACCGGCGCGAGCTGGACGCCGGTGCCGCACAGGAACATCTCGTCCGCGACGTAGATCTCGCTGCGGTCGATGCTCCGGACCTCGTGCCTGATGCCCAGGGCGTCGGCGATCTCGAAGACGCTCGTACGGGTGATTCCCTCGAGGATGTCGTCGGTCGTGGGCGGCGTGATGAGGACGCCGTCGCGGACGATGAAGAAGTTGGCCGCCGAGGCTTCCGACGCGGTGCCGTCCTTGGTCAGGACCAGGGCCTCGTCGTAGCCGTTGAGCTCGGCCTCGGTCTTCTGGAAGGCCATGTTCACGTAGCCCCCGGTGATCTTGCCCCGGGCCGGGATCGAGTCGTCGGGGTTCCGGCGCCAGGTCGAGGTCATCATCGTGATGCCCTTCTCGACGTCGACGTAGTTCCCGAACGGCACCACGAACATGCACAGCTCGTGGGGCATCCCGTGGAGCTTGACGCCGACCGCGGTCCCCGACTTGTAGACCGCTGGCCGGATGTAGACGTCCGATCGCAGGTCGTTCCGGCGGACGCATTCGGTCGCGATCCGGACGAGCTCGTCGATTGGCGGCAGGCCCGTCATGAGCAGCAGGCCGGCGTTCCGGCGGAGGCGTTCCATATGCTCCCGGAAGCGCAGGCCGTGGAGGGTCTCGGTCCGCGGGTTCCAGTACGCCCGGATGCCTTCGAAGACGGCCGTGCCGTACATGAAGGCCGCGGTCATGATGCTGACCTTGGCATCGCGCAGGGGGACGTACTGACCCTCGAAGTAGGCGATCAGCTCGTCGACACGCACGCCGCTATCGGGCGCCGCGGGCTTGGTCCCCTCGGCTCCCTCACGCTTCTGGATGAGCATTCGAGGCGTCGCTCCTCGTGGTCGCGGCGATGGCCGCGGGTCGGCTGTCAAGCCGGGGCCGAGTATATCGCGAGGGTCCCCGGCGTCCGGCGGTCGCTTGGTCACTCTTCGGTTGCGGTTCGGCACGTGCAGAGCGGGCCGATCGTCAGCCGTTGGAGATTTCGAACGCGACCACGGCAAGGTAGGCGACGTAGAACGCGCCCCCCAGGAGCAGGCCCCGGGCGTGCAGCCCGCGACCGCGGAGCATGGGCAGGAAGACCACGCCGGCCGACATGAAGGCGATCAGTGCCGAGGCGAAGGCCAGCTGCGTCCCCGGCCCGAAGGTCCACGCCGTCGGGGCGAACACGAGGGCGACGAGCGTCGCGATCGAAGCCTGGAAGACCATCGCCCCGGTGATGTTCCCGATCGCGAGCGTGTCCTTGCCGCGCCGGATCCAGAGGACGGCGTTGGCCGCCTCTGGCAGCTCTGTCGCGATCGGCGCGACGATGAGCGCCAGGAGGACCTCATCGAGCCCGGCACTGCGGGCGATGTCGGTCACGCCCGACACGAAGGCGATCGCGCCGCCGACGATGGCGACGAGACCGAGCAGCATCTGGAGGATCACGACCCGCAGCCGCGGGTCGTGGATCAGGTCTGCCCGGCCCCGATCGAGACGCCGGAGTCGCAACGGGTTCAGGCCCTCGGCGTCGAGGGCGGCCTCGGCATCCAGGTGGCCCTTGACGTAGCGGGCGTAAAGCAACACGAGGACCACGGCGACGATCAGCTTGGGCCACGTCGGATTGGCAGGCAGGAACGCGGCCCCGATCGCGATCAGGTACGCGAGCGCAAACGACTGGAGGTCCGAGCCCACGACCGTCGCATCCACGGCCAGCGTGGTGCCGGTCGCGCGGCGATTCCGCGCCAGGAGGACCACGACGCCGGTCACCCCGATGGCGAGGGTCGCGAGCATGAACGGCGCGCCGAGGATCGCCCCGACCCCGACGTCGTTCGAACCGCCGCCCGTGAACAGGATCGCGACGACGGGAATGGTCGTCTCGGGCAGCGCCGTTCCGACGGCCGCAAGCACGGACCCGACCGCGCCCTCCCCCAGCCCGAGCTTGTGACCGAACCACTCGACCGCGTTCGTGAAGAGCTCGGCGCCGATCAGGATCAGGGCGAAGGCCCCGACGATCATGACGAGGTCGAGGACGTTCACGAGCCCAGGGTCCCGGCGACGACGCCCGCGGCAATCACGGCGAGCACGAGCCCGGAGATGACCGCCATCTCCCGTTCGCCCTGAACGGCATAGCCGGCGAGCGCGGCGGCGACCCTGGCAGCGGGGGTCGCGATGACGACGATCAGGCCGAGCCACAGGGCGCCGGCGGGGTGGAACGTGGCGAGATCGGCCCACATCCGCCCGAGGTCGAGGGCCGGCGCCGAATCGAGCGGCGACCGGCCGGATCCAAGCAGGAGCACGCTGCCGACCAGCAGGAGACCGACGGCGACGAGCGTGCCGATGGTCAGGACCCGGGCGATCCGACCCTCGAGCGAGCGCCCGACCCAGCTCATGCCTGGCCCAGCGCCTGGCGCGACATCTCGTAGGCCGTGTAGAGGAGCACGACCACGAAGAGCAGCCGCAGGACCCGCAGGTCGACCCGGTGGGCGGACCGCGACCCGATCGTCGCGCCGATGAACACCCCGACCGCGGTCGGCCCGGCGGCGTACGGCGCGATCCCGCCGCGCAGGAGGTAGACGATCGCGCTCGTCGAAGCCGTGATCCCGATCATGAGGTTGCTCGTCGCGGTGGAGACGCGCAGCGGCACGCCCATCAGGAGGTGCATCAGCGGGACCTTCACGACGCCCCCACCGATCCCGAGGAGGGCCGACAGGATCCCGGCGCCGACGCTCCCGACGGCCCCGAGCTTCAGGCGCCGGACGCGGTACCCCGGGCGTGACAGCCGGTCGATGAACGGCACTCGGCCGGGAGGTGCGGCTGGCGTGGCGGACGACGGAACGCCCGACGCGGGCGACGACGCTGCGCCCGCCGCGTCCAATGGCTCCGCCGTGTCGGCAACCGCCTCGGCCGGGGCGGCCGCGGGCCTGGTGGCGCTCCGGAGCATCGTCACGGCGACGTACACCATGAGGATCGCGAGCATGCCCGCGAGGTAGCGCTGGTCGATGAGGAAGGCAACCGCGCCACCGACGACGGCTCCGATCGCCGTAAAGAGCTCGAGGAGCATCCCGAGCCGCAGGTTCGCGACGTCACGCTCCAGGAAGACGGCGGCGGAGGCCCCGCTCGTCATGATCACGCAGATCAGCGAGATGCCGACTGCTTCGCGGACGGGCAGCCCGAACCCGATGGTGAGCAGCGGGACGATGAGGATCCCGCCGCCGAGGCCGAGCAGCGAGCCGAAGACGCCGGCGACGATCCCGCCGCCCAGCATCAGCAGGCCGACCTCCATCAGGCCACTCCACCCACCGCGAGGCTCAGGACCGCCTCACGACCGCGCTACGGGCGAAGGTGTTCCGGTGCGTAGGGGAGCAGCGCCACGTGGCGGGCACGCTTCAGCGCGACGGACAGCTCGCGCTGGTGGCCGGCACAGGTGCCGGTCTTACGTCGCGGCTCGATCTTGGCCCGCTCCGAAAGGTAGCGGCGGAGGCGATTGACCTCCTTGTAGTCGATCGAGACCGTCTTGTCCGCGCAGAACGCGCAGACCTTCCGGCGGCGGCGATCGCGGTAGAAGTCATCCCGCTTGCGGGATCGGGCTGGAGGCATGGCGGTTCGGTTCTCCTGGTTGCGCTAGAAGGGAAGCTCGTCGATCTCGGTGTCGTCGAAGCCGGCGGGGCGACCAGCCGGCGCGGCGGCGGCACCGGCTGGGGCGCCCGTGAAGGTCCCCTCGGCGCCGGGCTCGCGGCGATCGAGCGGCAGGACGGTGTCGGCCGAGATCTCGAGGGACAGGCCCTTGCGGCCGTCCTTCGTCTCGTACTCGCGAGTTCGGAATCGGCCATCCACCAGGACGCGAGCGCCCTTGCGGAGGTTCTCGGCGGCGCGCTCGGCGCGGTCGCCCCAGACCGAGACGCGGAACCAGTCGGTCGCCTCGACCCACTCGCCGGTCTGCTGGTTCTTCGTCGACTGGTTGACCGCGACGCTGAACTCAGTCACGGGCCGGCCGTTCGGGGTGTAGCGGAGCTCGGGGTCGCGCCCGAGGTTGCCGACGATCTGGATCTTGCTGAATGCCATCGTTCGGCCCTCCTAGTCCGTCGCCGCGGGAGCCGCTTCGCTCTCGGACTCGTCGATCCGCTCGCGGCCGTCGTCCTCCTCGACCTCGTCTTCGGCCAACGGCGGGAGCACTTCGTCGCCCTCGGCGTCGCTGGCGCGGAGGGCCTTCGCCGGCCGCTCCTGCCGGACCACGAGGTGGCGCAGGACCTCCTCGGTGATGAGCAGGCTCCGCTCGAGCTCGGCGATGGCGGGCGCGGGCGCCTCGAAGACGACGATGTGATAGGAGCCTTCACGCTGCCGATCGATCGCGTATGCCAGGCGGCGGCGGCCCCACGGGGCGACCTTCACGATCTGGCCGCCGGCGGCGGTGATCTGGCGGGTGGTGCGATCGATGATCGCCGAGAGTCGCTCGTCCGGCGCGTCGGGCCGGAAGACCAGCATCAATTCGTAACGGCGCACAGCCGTGGATCTCCTTCCAATGGGAATGCCCCGCTGAGCGGCGAGCCGCCACGGAGCCGAAAGGCAACCCCGGAAGTCTAGCATGGGGTCTTCGGCCGCCCCGGCGCAGCCTCGATGTATCCTCTGCCGACCGAAATTCGGGCCGAGATGCACCGCGGACCTGCAGGGGGAACGTGCCAGACACTCGCGTCCTGCTCCTGGGCAATGCGTCGAGCGACACCCTCGCGCGAGCGCTGACCCGATCGGGTCGGGTGCTGACGAGGACATCGGACGCCGACGAGACCGTGACCCTCGCGGCCACGAACGACGTGGTCGTCGTCGATGCCGTCGCGCCACCCCGCACCGTCGCCGACGTCTGTCGCGACATCCGGGCCGTGCCGGAGCTGTCGGCGGTGCCGGTCCTCGCGATCTCGTCGGGCGACAGCGTCGAGGATCGAATCCGCCTGCTCGAGGCGGGCGCCGACGACGTCATCGCCAGGCCCGTGGACGAGCGGGAGCTCGATGCCCGGGTGGAGGCCCTCGACCTCCGCAACCGGCGCTCGAAGGAGCTCCACCCGGGAATCATCGTCACCTCGACTCGCCGGCCCGGCCATCGCCTGATCGTCGTGTTCTCGCCCAAGGGCGGTGTCGGAACGACGACCGTTGCGGTGAACCTGGCCCTCGTGCTCGCGGCTCGGCAGCCGGACCAGGTCGCGCTGCTCGACCTCGGCGGTGGGATTGGCCAGGTCTGGACCCACCTCGACCTCACCCCGCGTTCCACCCTTGGCGACATGCTCCGTGATGGCCATGCCCAGGAGGACTCCGCCGGCTTCGCGGGCTACCTGACCCGCCACGCCAGCGGCCTGCGCGTCCTGGTCGCCCCGAATGGGCCGATCTCGGTCCTGCCGCCCGACCAGCTGACCCGGATCATCGAGACCGCCCTGACGGCGGTACCAACCGTGATCATCGATGCCGGCTCTCGCCTTGAGCCCGGGACGGAGGCGATCCTCGGCCTCGCCGACGACCTGCTCCTCGTTGTCACGCCCGAGTTCGCGGCGCTGAAGGCCGTCCGGGCGGCGTTCGATCACCTCGGGCAGGTTGGCGTCGGGATCGCCGACCCGCGGATCGTCCTCAACGAGATGTTCGCCCATGAGACGCTGACGCCGGCCGACATCGAGAGCGCGCTCGGGCGCGGGGTCACCGTCCGCATCCCGTATGACGCCCTGCTCTACCAGCGCGCCGCGAACGAGGGCCGCCCCCTGTACTCAACGGCGCCAAAATCGGCGCCCGGCCAGCGATTCGAGCTCCTCGCCCGGGTGATCCTCGGCGAGGACGTGCCGCACGACTCGACGGACGACGGTCGACGCCGGCGGCGAGGGATCTTCGGGAGGACCTGAGCCTCGCCGCCTCGCTCAGTGGCCTCGCTCGGTGGAGGCTTCGGATGGCGAGGATTCGGACGCGTCGGGCGTTGGCTCGGAGTCCCGTGGCATCGGGTGGCCCTCGAACTCGATGTCGAGCGCCTCATAGTGGGTCACGATGATGCGGTCCGCCGATTCCTTCGCGCCGGTGACCAGGCGCGGCTTCGACAGGTCGTCGCCGACCCAGGCGTAGACCGAGTCGGGATCGCGCCACTCCTCGAACAGCACGACTTCCTCGCCGCCGTCGGCCTCGAGCCGGCGAGCGAGCTTCAGGTACACCAGGCCGGGCTGTTCGCGCATCAGCGGCAGCTGCCGCCGCATGGCCGCGTTGAACTGGCCGACTCGGCCAGCTCGCACCTGGGCCGTCAGCACGCGAACGATCACCGAACGAACCCTCCGGGAGCTTGCCAGCCAGGCGCTTGGATGGGACGCGACCCACGATCACGTAGTCTGCCGCGAGACCGCACCGCGGCCAAGGTGCGGACGTTGCGAATCCGTTTCAAGGGTCCGTTGGAACTCACGCCGGGCAGTTGCAAGCCTGCTGCCACGCCCCGGGCGGCGTCGCCCTGCCGGTCCGGACGCCATCTGCGGTACACGTGTCCGGTGAGCGATCGACCGCCTCGCCCGCGTCGGCGAACGCCCGTTGGAGCCAAGCGGATCGAGGCCGGAGAGCTCCTGTTCGGGCGCTACCGGCTCCAGCGACGGATCGGCACGGGCGCCACGGCGGAGGTCTGGCAGGCTCACGACGAGCGGCTCGACCGGACCGTCGCGATCAAGGCCCTCCATCCCCACCTGCTGCCCGATGCCCCGACGCGGGCGCGCTTCGCGGCCGAGGCCCGCGCCGCCGCCGGTCTGGCGCATCCCGGGATCGTCCCCGTCTACGACGTCGTGGAGGACCAACGGACCCCGGCGATCGTGCTCCGGTTCATCGACGGCTCGACGCTGGCCGAGCGAATCACCGCAGGTGGGCCGGTGCCGGCCGTCGAAGCGGCATCGATCGGGGCAGACCTCGCGAGCGCGCTGGCCCATGCGCACAAGGTCGGGATCGTCCACCGCGACGTGAAACCGGGCAACGTCCTCGTCGACGAGGAGGGTCGCGTCCAGCTCGTCGACTTCGGGATTGCCCGGTTCCTGGAGGATGTCGCCGCGCGTGAGACAGCGACTGGCCAGGTGCTCGGCACCCTCCGGTACATGGCCCCGGAGCAGCTTGCCGGGGCCCCAGCCGACAGCCGGACGGACCTCTACGCCCTCGGTCTCGTCATCTACGAGCTCCTTGCCGGCCGACCCGCCTTCGCCACCCCATCGCTCGCGGACCTCATCGACGCGCAGCGGCACGGGCCGCCCGCCGCGCCTCCCGGGACGCCCGCCGAGCTGGCGGCTCTCCTCGAGGAGCTGCTCGCGTCCGATCCAGACCGCCGTCCCGCCGCGGCGTCCGAGGTCGAGGGCCGACTGCGTGGCATCGCCGCGGCCCTCGGTGATGTCGGCGACGTCGCAGGTTCTCGGGCCGAACCCCCGAGCCGGCCACCGACGATTGCTCCTGGCCTTCCCGCCGCTGCGGCGGGCCTCGCGATGGTGGCGCCCGCGGCCATGACCTCGCGAGCGCTTCCGGAAGACGCGGACCCGCCGCCGCCGAGCGACCCGGCAGACTCCCCCACCGTCGCCTTCGCCGCTCCGCCGACCGCGGCCATCGCGCTGCCGGTTGTCGCGGCCGCGCCGGACGCGGCCGTTCTGCAGGCGGCCGCGGCGCCGCTGAACCCTGCTTCGGGGCCAGGAGGCGCGACCGTCACACGCCGCACGTCGCCCTCCAAGGCAGTGCTCGTTGGTGGCGCGGTGGCAGCGCTGGCGGCGATCGTCCTGGCCATCGCCGTGGTTGGGTTCCGGGGCGAGCCGAGCGCGGCAATCGCCACGAGTGGCCCACCGGGCGGGCTCGTCGCGACGCCGTTTCCCACCGAGGCGACGCTCGCGGCCCCATCGACCCACGCGAAGCCCACGAAAGGCCATCGCGGCCACGGCGGCAACTGACCGGTACCGGAGGCGGGATTCGAACCCGCATGCCCTCGCGGGCAGCCGATTTTAAGTCGGCCGCGTCTGCCCTTTCGCCACTCCGGCGGCGTCAGGGTACCGCCGGTCATCGCGCCCGAAACCCCGGTAGGGAATCGGGACCCGTGAGGCAGCGGTGACGCCGCTGCCGCCTCCCTCCGAACCGTCTGCGGCACAATCCCGGCGAGACGATCGTCGCGCCCACGGAAGGAGATTCGACATGTGCCTGACCTGCGGCTGCATGGACGCCCACCTCGAGATGGGCGAGGCGAACATCACCTACGAAGACGTCAAGCGCGCTGCGAGCGAGAACGGCCGGACGGTCGCCGAGACGCTGGACATCGTCGCCCGGACCGCCGCGAAGGATCGCGACCGCCACCCCAGGGAATACGACCCGAAGGCTGCCGCCGCGCAGCCCTAGCCCTGTCGACGCAGACCACGCCGTAACCGGCGACGTCCTGCCCTACAGGCCGAAGAGCTGGATCGCGTTGTCTCCGCGGATCGCGTCGCGTTCCGCCGGCACCAGCGCCGCGGTGTTGGCCAGCGACCCCGCGACGTCGTGCACCTGGTGCGGCCAGTCGGTCCCGAACAAGACGCGGTCGGGGCCGACGACCGAGATCAGGTAGCGCAGCGCGCCCAGGTCGTAGGTGATGCAGTCGTAGTAGAGCCGCCGCAGGTACTCGGTCGGCGCGAGCGTCATCCGGCGGCGTTCCGGCAGCTCCACCTCGTCGCCCTTCTCGAATCGCCCGACGAGGTACGGCAAGGCCGCGCCGCCGTGGGCAACGATGAGCTTGAGGTCCGGGTACCGATCGAGGAAGCCGTCGAAGATCATCCGCGTCACCGCGAGGGTCGTGTCGAAGATGAACCCGACCGACCAACTGAGGTCGTAGCGGCCCATGTCCATGAGGTCGGCGCCGGGCGGCTCGCCCGGATGGACGAGCACCGGCATGGCGCGGCGGTCGATCTCCGCCCAGATCGGGCCGAAGGCCTCCTCCGTCAGGCTGCGGCCGGCCACGTTGGCGAGGACCATCACGCCAGCCGCGCCGAGATCGGCCGTCCGACGCAGCTCTTCGATCGCCCGATCGGGGTACTGCCACGGCAACGACGTGAACCACTTGATCCGGCCCGGATAGGCCCGCTCCGCGTCGGCCATCGAGTCGTTCGACTCCCGCGCCGCCTCGACGCTCACGGACTCACCACCCCAGTAGACGTTCGGGCAGGTCAGCGACACGATCGAGACGTCGATGCCCGCCCGGTCCATCTGCTCCAACCGGATCCCGTAGTCGAAGTGGCCGGGCTGGGGGAAGACGACCGGCGTGGCGCGGCGATAGACCTCGTCCCGCCCATCGGGCCGGACCACGACGCCGTACGGGCTGCCGGACGTCCGGAGCAGCTCCAGCCAGCGGCGGGTGAACATGTGGGTATGGACGTCGATGATCGGCATCGCGGCCGTCAGGTCAGGCCGTGCTGCTCGAGCACCACGTCCCAGTGGGCCTCCAGGAGCTCGAACCGCCGGCGTTCCTCGGCGGCGTGTCGCTCGAGGTCCGGAAAGAGGCGGCTCGCGATGGCGGCATCCGCATGGGGCTCGACCGCAGCCCAATCCCGGTAGGTGATCGTCACGAGGAAGTCCCAGTCGGCCCGTCCGTCACCGTGGAACCTCGGGGACGACGCCTCGACCGCGAGGAACCGGCCATTCGCCAATTGCTCGCGGAGGACTGGCCAATGGTTCTGCTCGAAGAGCCGCACGAACTCGTCGTGGGCTCCCCACCGGGTCCGGTAGTAGTACGCGATCGTGACCGGGACGCCGCTCATGACACGCCTCGTCGCGGTTCGGCTGCGGAGCAAGGTGGAGGCGACGACCGGATTCGAACCGGTGAGTAGCGGTTTTGCAGACCGCCGTGTTGAGCCACTTCACCACGTCGCCTCGGGGACCGGCGGATTCTGCCATAGCCGCGTCGCGGAGCCGGAAGGGTGGTTGCCCCTCGAGGATTCGAACCTCGCCCAACGGATCCAAAGTCCGCTGTCCTACCACTAGACCAAGGGGCAGCCGACGACGGCCGGCGTCAGCGTACGACGGCTGGAACCGGTTGGGACGGGGCGTCAGGCAAAGAAATGGAGCGGAAGACGGGACTCGAACCCGCGACCCTCACCTTGGCAAGGTGATGCTCTACCAACTGAGCCACTTCCGCTCGGAGCTGCGCCACCGGGCGATGTGCCCGAGTCTGCCAGATTGGTGCCGAGAGCCAGATTCGAACTGGCGACACCGCGATTTTCAGTCGCGTGCTCTACCAACTGAGCTATCTCGGCCCGGTGGGTCGACGAGCCCCTGGGAGGCTCGGCGGCGAGGCGGAGGATAGCACGGGCCTTCGACGGCCCTCAATCGATGGCGACCGTGGCGCCCGGTCGCCCGAGGAACGCGGCGAGCTCCGCCGCCGCACTGTGGAGGGCCGCCCGCTCCGACGCATCGAGTGCCACGTCCAGCCGCGCCGTGACCCGAATCGCGTCACCCTGCTGCGACCGTCGCCAGCCGCCGACGACGAGGCCGTCCCGGACAACGACGTTGGCCAGGAGCGACATGGGCGCTCGGGCGGCCGGTGAGAGACCCGGATCGATCGCGTCGCCACGGTCGCGAAAGGCAACCAGGAGCTCGTCCCAGTTGGGGAGCAGCCGGACCGAGGGCTGCCGCTCGGAGGCGTGATCGTTGGCCGACGCCGATGTCCAGAACTCGCGCCCGCCCACGGTCTCTCGGGCGAGCGCCGGCCCGGCCAGCTCCAGGCCTCGCCGGGCATCGCGAATCGTCAGGCCGGACCACCAGGCGAGGTCGATCGACCGCGCCGGGCCGTGGCCCGCGACGTAGCGGCCGGCAAGCTCGGCGAGCGCCTCGTCGCGGGCCCGGGTCGGGGTTGGAGGCAACAGCGCCTCGACGAGGGCGTAGGTCTGGCGCCGACCCTGGAGCGGACCGCTGCAGACGATCCCGTCGAGCTCGGCATGCATCATCAGGCCGGCGAGGCGCGGCCCAACCCCGGCGATTCCGGCGGCGGTGAACGCTCGGCCAAGCTCATCGCGCGTGAGCGACCGGCCATCGCCCAGCTCGCGTTCGAGGACCGCCCGCGATGTCCGGATCGCGGCGGCATCGATCTCCTGTCGCCCATACCAGCCCGCGTTCGCGAGTTGGACCCGCGGACCGGTGAGGGCCAGCAGCCACCTGATGTCCGCCGCCGCAACCAGGTGCCACGTCGGCCGGAGGACGTGCGTCCGAACCAGCGACCCGTCCGCGAGCAGCCGATCGACGGCGGCCGCGGTGCTGGCCTCGACCCGTTGGCCGATCGCCCAGGCCGCTCCCGGGTAGTCCTGGGCCTGGACGGCGACGAGCGATCGGACCGCCTCGACCTCCGTGGCGTGGCGCGGTCCCGCGAGCCGCTGGGCCTGGAGACGCCGCAGCGCGATCGACGCGGTCGGCAGGTCAGTCGAGCCCGCTGAGGGGCTGCGCCTCGGCTTCGGCCAGCGGTTGCTCGCCGGTCAGCTGCCGGAGGCGGTTGATCCGGTCGATGATCGGCGGGTGGGTCGAGAACATCGAGCCCGCCCGGGCCTCGAACTTCTTGATCGGGTTCGTGAAGTACAGATGGGCGGTTGCCCGATTCGCGACCTCCAGGACCTCCTGGTCCTCGGCGATCTTCGCGAGCGCGCGCTCGAGTCCCTGGGGGTTGCGCGTCAGCTCGACGGACGACGCGTCGGCGAGGTACTCCCGCTGGCGGCTCACGGCGAGCTGGACGAGGCGGGCGACGATCGGCGCCAGGATGGCCAGCACGATCGCAACGATGAAGAGGATCGCGGCCAGGCCGCCGCCGCGATCGTCGCGCGACGACCGCCGGCCCCCGCCCCAGAAGGTGAAGCGCAGGAAGAAGTCCGCGAGGAGAGCGATCGATCCGACGAGCACCGCCACCAGCAGGCTGAACCGGATGTCGAAGTTCCGGACATGCGACAGCTCGTGCCCCAGGACGCCCTGGAGCTCCTCGCGATCGAGCTTCTGGAGCAGGCCGCTCGTGACCGCGACCGAGGCGTGCTGCGGATCCCGGCCCGTCGCGAAGGCGTTCGGAGCGGTGTCGTCGATGACGTAGACCTTGGGCATCGGCACGCCCGCGGCGAGCGCCATCTCCTGGACGACGTTCATGAGCTGCGGCTCCGACTCGGCGTCGACCTCCTTCGCGTCCGAGCTCGCGAGCACGAGCTTGTCCCCGCCGAAGTACGACCCGACCGAGAGCAGCGCCCCGAGGCCGAGCGCCCCGAGCGTCACCGCGACGGCGCCCGCGGTCGAGCCGCTCGTCCCGTAGCCGATCGTGAAGCCCAGCGCCCCAAGGAGCGCGAGCACGGCGATCACGAGGATCACCGACTCGCGCCGGTTGACGGCCTCCTGGGCGTAGAACGTCGTTTTCATCATGGCGAATCGCCCAGGGATGCTGGCAGCCGTGGCCCGGAGGTCGGCCGCTTCAGCTCAGGCTCAGGTTGACCTGGGGAACGTCCGCGGCCTCGGGCTCGGCCTCGAAGAAGTCGCGCTTGGCGAAGCCGAACATGCCCGCGAACACGTTGTTCGGGAATGTCTGGATGCCGTTGTTGTAGTCGAGGACGGTGGCGTTGTAGTGCTGGCGGCTGAACGAGATCTGGTTCTCGGTGGTCGTAAGCTGCTCCTGGAGCGCCAGGACGTTCTGGTTGGCCTTGAGGTCGGGATAGTTCTCGACGACCGCGAACAGCGATCGCAGGGTCCCGGTGAGCGCGTTCTCCGCCTGCGCCTGGGCCGGCACGCCCTGGCTGCCGGCGGCAACGGCCGCGGCCCGCGCGTTCGTGACGTCCGTGAGCACCTTCTGCTCGAACTGCATGTAGCCCCTGACGGCTTCCACGAGGTTCGGGATGAGGTCATGGCGTCGCTTGAGCTGGACCTGGATCTGGGACAGGGCCTCGTCGACGCGATTGCGCCGTCCGATCAGCCCGTTGTAGATGCCGATCAGGATCACCGCCACGACGACGATGACGACCAGCACGACGATCAATTCCATTGAAGCCCTCCATGCGACCCCGGCGGGATTCATGCCGGCGACCGCAGCGTGAGTCTACAGCCGCGTCGTTCCGGCCCCTCGCGCGCGCGCCGTCGCGGGTCCCGCGGAGGTGGTGGGCGGTGAGGGATTCGAACCCCCGACATCCTCGGTGTAAACGAGGCGCTCTGACCGGGCTGAGCTAACCGCCCGGGAGCAGCCTATCGGAAGCCGTGGCGGAGGTTGGTGCCCAGGCCGGGACTTGAACCCGGATGAGTTGCCTCATACGCCCCTCAAACGTACGCGTATACCAATTCCGCCACCTGGGCAGGTGCGCTGCTCGCCGACAGCTGATGGCTTCTCGAGGGAGGTGAAGTGGTGGTACCGAGGAAGGGATTTGAACCCTTACGCCCTTGCGGACACTAGCTCCTGAAGCTAGCGCGTCTGCCGTTCCGCCACCTCGGCATGGTCATCAGCTGCTTGTCGGCGCTTCGGCGAGGCGCCATGTTAGCACGTCCCAGAACCGGTCCCCGGGGCCCCCGATCGGGCGCGGGACGGGTCCCGAGACCGTGTCCCGGAACACGACGACCTCGTCGCGGAAGGCCAGCGGCAGGATCGGGAGCGTGCTCGAGAGCTGTTGCTGGAGGGCCCGGTACGAGGCCATCCGCTGGTCGTCGGTGCCGGGCGCCCGGGCCGCCGCGAGGAGCTGGTCCAACGCGGCGTCCTGGACCCCGGAGATGTTCGATCCGCCGGTCCGAGTCTGGCTCGAGGCGAGGAGCGGATAGAGGTCCGGGTCGAGGCCGATGACGAGCGGCACGATCGCCGCGTCGAACTGGCCCGGCTGGAGGCGGCTGCCGACCAGGTCGGCGGCGGGCACGGATTCGTGGTTGACCTGGAGCCCGATCGCCCGCCATGCCGCGGCGACCGCGTCGGCCGTCGCATAGGCGATCGGATTCGTCGCGAGGTCGGCGCTGAGGACCGAGAGGATCAGCGGCGCCGTGGCGCCCTTCGGGATCCAGCTCGTGGTCGTCTGCGTCCAGCCGGCAGCCGTCAGCGCGGCCTTCGCGGCCGTGGGGTCGAACGGCACCGGTGGGCTGGCGGCCGGGTCGAACTCCGACGCCCACGGCGGGATGAGGCTGTCCGCCACCGTGCCGAACCCGAGCAACGGCTCCGCCAGGACGGCGTTCCGGTCGATCGCCTCCAGCAGCGCCTTGCGGACCGCCGGGTCGGCGAACTGCGTATGGCCGGCGCCCAGGTTAAGGACCACCGCGAGGAGCGTCGAGCTCGGATAGCGGACCAGGCGGGCGCCGTCGCTCGCCCCGACGGTGGCGGAGTCGGACGGTGCGAGGCCGGAGGCGGCGTCGAGATCGCCCCTGGCCCAGGCGGCCTGGATGGCGGCGGGGTCGTCGAAGTACTCGAACTCGATGCCGGGGAGATACGGCGCCGGGAAGGCGGCATTCGGCGCAGTCGAGCCGAGGCCCGGCGGGGTGCTCGCCGCACCGGCGGTGGCGCTGCCGCTGGCCGCCGAGCCACTCGCCAACGCACTGGGCGATGCGACGTCTCCGGCAGCCACCGGATCCAGGACCGCCCGATCGGCATCAAGGACCAGCAGCTGGAACGGCCCGGATCCGACCGGATGTTGCCCGAAGGGATCGCTCGAGAGGGCTGCGGCCGGGATGCCGCTGAGGAGGTGTTTCGGGGCGATCGGCTGGGTCGCGGCCTGGAGAAAGCCGCCGAGCGGCGTCGCCAGCTGGAGCGAGACCGTCAGCGGATCGATCGCGACCGGGGTGACCTCTCGCCAGGATGCCGCGCCTGGGCCGTCGTAGGTGGGATCGCTCAGGGCCCGGATCGTGAACACCACGTCGTCTGCTGTCAGCGGCGCGCCGTCCTGCCACCGAAGCCCGGGCCGAAGATGGAACGTCCAGGTCGCGCCACTGGGGTCGGTCTCCCAGCTCGACGCCAGGTCGCCGACGATCGACTGATCGGGCCCAAGGCGCACGAGGCCCCGGAACAGCAGCGCGACGAGCTCCCGATCGGCCGAGGAGCGAGCGCCGAACGGGCTGGCATTGGTGGCGTGCCCGAGGACGCCCTCGATGTAGCGGCGACCGCTCGGCACGGACGGCTCTGGCGATCCCGCGACCTCGCCCGGCACGACCGTCGACGCGAGGGCCGCCGCCGAGACGGCGATGAACAGGAGGCTGAAGACCGTGACGGCCAGCCGATCTCGAAAGGTCATGCGTCAGGTCATGCGTTCAGCAGGTCGGTGCTCGGGAGCTGGTGACAGCGGGCGCCGATCGGCCGGCGCCGCCGCGCCTACGCCGCGGTCCCTGGAGCCAGGAGGTAGCCCGCCAGTGAGAACAGGACGAACAGGACGATGAGGACGATCGTGAACTGCCAGAGCCGGCGCTCGATGCCGCGGCGGCTGCGATACACCGCCGAATCGCCGCCGAACGTGCCGCCCAGCCCCGAGCCCCGGGACTGCAGCAGGATGGCGAAGGCGAGCGCGACGGAGACGATCAGCTGGCCGGCGGCCAGGACGGGATTCACGAGCGGGGAACCTCCCTTGATGCGGCGACGGATGGTAGCACGGGGTTCCCGGCGAGCAGGGATTTGCCGGTCATCTCGGGCCACGGCTGGACTCCGGCCAGGGCGAGGATCGTCGGCGCGACATCGGCCAGGATGCCGTCGTGCAGCGTCCGACCCGCGAAGACCGGGCCGACCGCGACGATCGGAACCGGGTTCAGGGAATGCGCGGTCACTGGGTTGCCGGCCGCGTCGCGGAGCTCGTCGGCATTGCCATGGTCGGCGGTGATCAGGAGGGCCGCACCCGGTCCGTTCGGATCGCGCGCGGAGACCGCGTCGATCGCCGCGACGACCCTGGCCAGACACCCGTCGATGACCTCGAGGGCGGTCAGCGTGGCGGCCCACACGCCCGTGTGGCCGACCATGTCCGGGTTGGCGTAGTTCGCCACGATGAAGTCGTAGCGATCCGATTCGATGGCCGCCACGAGGCCGTCCGTCACCCCGCCGGCGCTCATCGCCGGCGCGAGGTCGTACGTGGCCACCCGGGCGCTCGGGACGAGCAGCCGGTCCTCGCCGGGCAATGGGGCCTCGCGACCGCCGTTGAAGAAGTACGTCACATGGGCGTACTTCTCGGTCTCGGCGACGTGGAACTGGCGCCAGCCGAGCTCCGAGAACGCCTGGGCGAGGGATCGCGCCTCCTCCGGTGGGAACGCGACCTGGACCCGCAGGCCTGACTCGTACTCGGTCATCGTCACGACGAGCAGATCCGCCGGCGCCGGCCGACCCTCGGGCGAGGCCCGATCGAAGGCCGTGAAGGTCGGATCGACCAGCGCGTGGGTCAGCTGCCGCGCTCGATCCGCTCGAAAGTTGCCGTGGATGATCGGCTCGTGGTCGAACAGCCGGCCGTCCGTGCCATCGATGACGGTCGGGCGCACGAACTCGTCGTTCTCGCCCCGGCCGTAGGCCGCCTCGATGGCCGCGGTCGCCGAACGAGCGTGCTCCCCCACCCCGTGGACGATGGCGTCGTAGCCCACCTCGGTCCGGTCCCAGCGCGCGTCACGGTCCATCGCGAAATACCGCCCGCCGACCGACGCGACCCGGGCGTCGGGGTGGGCCGCGGCCAGGCGCCCTTCGAGGTCGCGCATGTATCCGAGCGCCGAGCGCGGCGGTGTGTCCCGACCGTCGAGGAGCGCGTGAACCCGGACGTGAGGCACTGACCGTCGAGCGGCGAGCTCGGCCAGGGCGACGAGCTGGCGATCGTTGGCGTGCACGCCACCGGGCCCGATGAGGCCGACGATGTTGAGCCGGCCGCGGGTCTCGATCGCCCGATCGCACGCCGCAATGAAGGCCGGCCGCTCGAAGAACGAGCCGTCGGCGATGGCCGCGTCGATGCGTGGCAGGTCCTGGAGCACCGGCCGCCCTGCGCCGAGGTTGAGATGCCCGACTTCGGAGTTGCCCATCTGGCCCTCGGGCAGGCCGACCGCCTCTTCCGACGCGCCCAGGACGGCGTGGGGCCAGCGGTCGAGGAGTCCGCGCCAGTGCGGCATCCGGGCTGCTGCGATGGCATCGGAGCCGCCACCGTGGCCAATCCCGAAGCCGTCGAGCACGACGACGATCGGCCTGGGACGCGCCGCCGCCGTCACCTCGGCAGCGCGGCCGCGGAGGGCGCCTCGGCCCGCGCCGCGGCGGTGAGCCCGGCCCGGGCGACGATGCCGGCCATCTCGTCGGGCTTGAGGGACGCGCCCCCGACGAGCGCGCCATCGATCGACGGTTCGGCCATGAACTCGTCGATGGCGCCGGCGGTCACGCTCCCGCCGTACAGGACCGGAATCGTCGCGCCGCGGCCGTCGAAGCCCAGCTCACCGAGGGTCGCCCGGATCGCCTCGGCCATCTCCGCGGCGTCCGAGCCGCGGGCCGTCCGGCCGGTCCCGATCGCCCAGACCGGCTCATAGGCGATCGTCAGCCACGGCAGCCCGGCCTCCGTGCCGAATCGCGCGGGATCGGCCTCGGCGAGGCAGGCCCGGACCTGGCGATCCACGACCTCGAGCGCCAGGCCGGCCTCCCGTTCCGCGAGCTGCTCGCCGACGCAGAGGATCGCGTGGAGCTCGCCAGCCCGCGCCGCCAGGAGCTTCCGGCCGATGAGCTCGTCGGTCTCGCCCGCATCTCGCCGGCGCTCCGAGTGACCCACGATGGTCCAGGTCGCGAGGCCGCTGAGCATTGGCGCCGAGATCCAGCCGGTGTAGGCCCCGGCCGGCTCCTGGTGGACGTCCTGGGCTCCGACCGCGACGCCGCTGCCGTCGGGCGCGGCGACGGCGTCCGTGGCCAGCGCCTCGCCCACCGCCGCGAGGCAGACGAACGGCGGGCACAGGACCCGGATCACCCCGGAGACGCGCGTCCTGGCGCCGATCGTGCGGGCCAGCTCGCCCGCGTCCGCCGGCGTGGTGTGCATCTTCCAGTTGCCGGCGATGATCACCTGGCGCATCGCCCGCATCATGCCAGAGGCGCGGCCGCCTCCCTCCGATGGACCGCTGTCCCGGTCGCACGCCGGCGGCCGCGGCCACGACGCGCGCCGCCGCCATGGAGGACGAGTCGTTCCAGGCGCTCGAGCGCCCGCTGCACCGCCGACCGATGGACGCCGAGGCGGTCCGCGAGCTCGCTGATCGTGGCCTCGGGCGTCTCGCGTCGGGCCGCGGCGATCAGCCGCACGGCGTACGGCTGCTCCTGGAGCTGGCCGTCGGCCTCCAGCCGGTCGATCGCCGCGATCTGGCGACCCGCGGCGATCACGGAGCGAGCGACATTCGCCGATTCCGCGTTCAGGACCCGGTTCAGCTCCCCCCGGAGCGTCCGTGACACCTGGCGCGCCTCCAGCTCGAGGAGGCCCGGGCCCGAGCCGATCCGGCCGAGGAAGGTCGCCACCGTCTCCGCGCTCTTCCACGTGACGACCCCCCGACCGCGACGGATGCGCCACGAAGCCGGGAGGTCCAGCGTGCCGAGCCGGGCTGCGAGCACGGGCGCCTCCGCGGACGGCACGACGAACTCGAGGTGGGTCCGCCCGCCGGCGAGGCTCAGCGAGCCGCGCGCGAGGAAGCGGCCGCGCAGCCAGGCGAGCCGGCAATGCTCGGCGAGCCGCGACCAGGCAGCGTCGTCGGTTCCGAGGGCAGCCGCCGGGTCGGGCGTGGCGGCGAGCCGAACGGCGAGCCGGGCGGTCACGGGGTCACCACCACGGATCCGGCCGTCGATGAGATCGAGGCCGGCACGCTCGGCGGCACGATCGCAGGCCCGCGCCGGATCGATGGCCGCCAGCTCGGCGCGGAGCGCCGCGACGAGATCGCGCTCGGTGCCGCTCACGCGCTCCGGGCCACGCGCTCGCGGCGAACAGCGGCGGCCTCGCGCTCGCAGGCCCGCAGGATCGCCACGGCCAGCCGCTCCGGGTCGTGGTGATGCGGATCGTTCGGGTCGACCACATCGTCCGTCGCCAGATGGGGCACCGGCTCTGCGGCCGGCGGCCAGCGCAGCGCCACCGGCCCGCTGCCGCCACCCGCCCGGTCGATCCGATCGTTCGCAAGGACGACGTCGACGAGACCGGGGGTCGTGTGGCGGACGAGGGCCTCGACGTGATCGGACAGGTCCATGCCTTGGGTCTCGCCGGTCTGCATGGCCACGTTGCAGGCATAGACGCGGATCGCGCTCGACGCCGCCACGGCCTCGCGGAGCTCCGGGATCAGGAGGACCGGCAGGACGCTGGTGTAGAGACTGCCAGGGCCCAGGACGATGATCTCGGCCGCCTCGATCGCGGCCACGGCGTCGCGCGACGCCCGTACGCCGTCCGGTCCGATCCACGCTCGTTCGATGCCCGGCGTCCGGCCAATCGAGCTCTGGCCCGTGACGACCACGCCCTCTCGGGTCAGGGCGTGGAGGGTGATGGGCGTCGGCGACGCGGGCACGACCTGACCGCGCACGGCGAGCACGCGGTTCATCCGGCGAACGGCCTCCTCGAAGTCGCCGTCCTCGAGTGCCGTCATGGCAGCGATCAGGAGGTTGCCGACGGCGTGGCCACCGAGCCCGCCCGGCACCGTTTCGACCGGCACGCCGGGATCCTGTCGACCCCCGGGGAAGCGGTACCCGAGCAGATCGGCCATAAGCGGCTCGGCGTCGGCCAGGGCGGCGATGCAGTTCCGGATGTCGCCGACCGGCGGGATGCCGAGCTCTTCCCGTAGCGCGCCGGACGATCCGCCGTCGTCCGCGACGGTCACGATCGCGGTGAGGTTGCTCGTGTGCTCCTTCATCCCCCGGAGGAGCGTCGAGAGGCCCGTCCCGCCGCCGATCGCAACAATCTTCGGCCCGCGGGCGAGGAACTTCTTCTGGTAGATCACCTCGACGAGCGGCTGCGCTTCGGCGGCGCGGAATGGCGACGTCAGGGCCAGCGCGAGCCGCCAAGCACCCACGGCCACGCAGGCGACGCCGAGGACGCCAACGATGAGCCCGCGCAGCGGGAACGGCAGGAACTGGAGCGTGATCGCATCGACGAAGGTCTGGGCCAGGCCGCCCGGCTGCAGATCGCCGCTGAGCTGGCGGAGCGTGTGGGCGACGCCCAGCGCCAGCAGCAGCAGGCCGATGAAGACGAGGCCGAGCCAGCGCTTGACACCGATCCCGGGAACGAGCCAGCGCCGGAAGCCGGTGGTTCGGCCGCCCGCCCTCATCCCTCGTTGACCCTCACGCCGCAGCCGCCCTCACGCTGGCTGTCGCGCTCATGCTCGCTCGAGCTCGCGGTGGAAGATCTCGACCGGTTCGTCGCCGCGACCCCGCAGCCACGCGGCCAATGCCTCGCCGAGGACGATCGAGCGGTGGCGACCGCCGGTGCAGCCGATGCCGATCGTGAGTCGGCTCTTGCCCTCCGCCTCGAACGCCGGGATCGTGAAGTCCAGGAAGTCCTCGACCTTGGTGAGGAACTCCTTCGCGCCCGCCTGCTGGAGCACGTAATCGCGCACGGGCTCCGTCAGCCCCGAGAGCTCGCGGAGCGTCGGCACGTAGTAGGGGTTCCGCAGGAAGCGGGTGTCGAAGACGAGGTCGGCCTCGAGCGGGATCCCGAACTTGTAGCCGAACGTGATGATCTGGATCGCCATCTTGTCCGGGTCGAGGTCCCCGAGCCGGGCGAAGATCCGCTCCCGAAGCTCGCGCAGCGACAGGTCGGAGGTGTCCACGACGACGTCGGCCTCGGCGCGAACGGGATCCAGGAGCCGCCGCTCCATCGCGATGGCGGTCGCGACGCCGCGACCCTCGGAGAGCGGGTGGCGGTGGCGGGTCTCGGAGAAGCGCCGGATCAGGACCTGGTCGCTCGCCTCGAGGAAGAACACCTGGGGCCGGATGCCGCGGCCCTCGAAGGCGCCGCGCATCGCGCGGTAGGCGTTCTCGGGATTGCCGGCCCGCACGTCGAGCACGATCGCCACTCGGGCGAAGCGTGCCGGGTCGGCCACGACCAGCGCGGCGAGCTGGCCCAGCATCTCGCCCGGCAGGTTGTCCACCACCGTGTAGGCGAGGTCCTCGAAGAGCTTCGCCGCGGCCGTCTTGCCGCCGCCGGAGAGCCCGCTCAACAGCACGACGTGGGGCATGCCCCGGACCGGCCCGAGCTGCTCGCCGGGTTCGGTGTCGGCGCCGTCGCGCGCTTCCGGCTCGAGCTCCCGACGGCCGGATTTCGAGACCTTCGCGGTCGTCATACGAGCCAGTCTATCCCCCACCTCGGGCGGATCGGCTCAGGCGCGTCAGCGACCGCTGCGGCGGATGACGACGATCGTGATCTCGAAGAGGGTGTAGAGCACGATCCAGAGGATTGTCGGGCTCACGAGATCGCCACCCGGTGTCGCGATCGCCGAGAAGATGAACGACCCGAGGAACACATACCGCCGCGATCGGCGCAGTCGCTCCGAGGTCACGATCCCGACCCGTGCGAGGCCGACGAGCAGCACCGGAAACTCCATGAGCAGGCCGAAGGCCAGGAACAGCGTCGTGACGAAGTCGAAGTACTCCCGCGCGGTCAGCAGCGGCACCAGGTCGGAGGTCTGGAAGCTCAGCAGGAACTGGGCCGCGAACGGCAGGATCACGTAGGCGATGGCGACGCCGATCGCGAAGAACGCCAGCGTCGCCGGGATCCACGGCAGGATTCCGCGCCGCTCCGACGGGGTCAGCCCGGGGGCGATGAAGCGCCAGACATGCCAGAGGATGACGGGCATCGCGAGGATGATCCCGATGACGATCGAGATCCGGAGCCGGATCCCGAACGCGTCCCCGATGCCGAGGGTGATGAGGGGCTGCTTGGTCGGTAGGGCCTCGCGGAGGACCGCCACCACCTGCTCGCTGAGCAGGAAGCCGACGACGCTGCCGAGGGCGATCGCGACGATCGACCAGATGATCCGGTTCCGGAGCTCCGCCAGGTGGTCGACGAGGGGCATGACGCCGAGGTTCGCGGGCCGCTCCTCGGTGCGCACAGGCAACTGCTCGGGAACGGCGGGCTCCGAGGTCATGCGAGGTGGCGTCGCCCGGAGGCGACGCTAGGCCGAGGGCTGACCGGCGTCACCCTGGGGTGGCTCGGCGGGCGGCGCGACCGGCGCTTCCGCCGGTGCTGGCGGTGCTGGCGCGGCCGCAGGCGCGGAAGCCGCTGGTGCCGCTGCGACCGCAGTCGAAGCGGCCGCTGGAGCAGCTGTCGGAGGGGGAGCCGTCGGCGGCAGGGTCGACGCAGTCGTCGGCGTCGGTGGCGCGGGGTCGAGGGACGCCGCATCGCTCACGTCGGTCGCCGCCTTGCGGAACTCGCGGACACCGCGGCCGAGGGACTGGGCAACCTCCGGCAGCTTGCCCGGCCCGAAGATGACCAGGGCGATGATGGCGATGATGATCAGCTCGGGGGCGCCGATGTTGCCGATGAATGGCATGTCCGATGTCCTTGTTTCGGGTGTCCCGATCCGAACGACCCGGAAGCTAGCGTAGCACGGGCAATCGGGCGGCCCAGGAGCGGGCACGCTCCGCGAGCTGTTCGCCGAGGTCGAGGACGATGGCGTCGCCCGCCGCCGGCTCGGCGCTCCCGGCCGAGGCAATGCCGCGCGACACGTTGACCAGAAGCCCGCCACCGTGGCGCACCGATCCGCCCTCGTCCGCACCGGCCGGCGGCGCCGTGGCGAGACCCGCCTCGAGCACGCCATCGACCTCGCCGCCCTGCGCCCCGACGCCCGGGACGAGGAACGGCAGGCCGGGTGCGATGGCCCGGATCGCCGCCAGCTCACGCGGCGCCGTCGCGCCGACGACCAGGCCCACGGTGCCGCCCGGACCCCAGCTCGCGACGCGGGCGGCGACGCGAGCCCAGAGCGGCTCGGCGGGGCGATCACCCGAGGCGGCGAGCGGCTGGTCCTGGAGCTCGCCGGCCCCCGGGTTGGACGTTCGGCACAGCACGTAGGCCAGTCGATCGATGCGCTCCAGCAGCGGCCGGATCGCGTCCTCGCCGAGGTACGGGCTCACCGTGATGGCATCCGCGCCGAGCGCGTCGTACAACGCCGCGGCATGGCGGGCCGACGTGGTGCCGATGTCACCCCGCTTGGCATCGATGACGACCGGGATCCCAGCGGGAACCGCCGCTCGGATGCGCTCGAAGGCCGCCAGCCCGGCCGACCCGAAGGCCTCGAAGAACGCCAGGTTCGGCTTCACGGCCGCCGCGAACGGCGCCGCGGCCTCGATCAGGAGCGTCGCAAACGCCTCGACGCCCGTCACGTCCGGGCTGAAGCCGGCCGGCAGCGTGGCGGGATCCGGGTCGACGCCGAGGCACAGGACGGTGCCGACCGCGGCCGACCGGTCCGCCAGCCGGTCGAGGTACGAGGTCATCGCTCGGACGTGGTCACGGGGCAGTCGAGGCGTGGAGCGTCGGGAAGGCCAGGCTCGGGGCGGTGCTCGGCGGCGCGGTGGGGAGCTCCTCGGGCGGGATGTACCACGACGCCCGCGAGCCGGCGTCGAGGCCGGCCGAGATGGTCAGTTGGATTGTCTGGCCGACCGTCCAGGACGGAGCCGTGCCCGTGAGCGGCGCCAGCTCGAGGTCCACCACGCCGTGATCGACCCGGAAGAACGCGATGGCGTCGCCCGCGGGCGACCAGACCGGATCGAACGAGAGCTCGCCGTTCGTGACGCGCAGGAGCTCGGCACCCGAACGGGCATCGAGGATCACGATGTCCGTCCCGAACGAGCCGGTGTTCGTCGCGACGACATAGCGCCCATCCGGCGACCACGACGGGCTGAGGTATCCGGGACCGGTGAGGGCCTTCAGGTGCTTCGTGGCGAGGTCGTAGCGCTCGATGACCGGGGCGCCCCGCGTGCCGATCCGGGCGTCCTGGACGAACAGGATCGCCGAGCCATCCGGCGACCAGGCCGGGTCCTGGTGGCCGAGCGGCGGGATCTCGGTCAGCTGCGGGTTCACGAGCCCGCCGGTCGTCAGGTCGAGGATCTTGAGGACGAGGTCGCTCGTGGTCGGGTCGGGCCCGTCCGTGATGAGGGCGACCTTCGTGCCGGCCGGGTTGGGGGACGGTTCGCGGATGAATGACTGCCAGGTGTTGCCGTTGCGCTGGATCTTGCCGCTCAGGACCCGCTCCAGGCCGCTCCCGTCCGGGTGCATCCGGACGAGCGCGGGAATGTCGAGGTCATAGGTTCGGATGACGCCGTTCGCCGGCCACTGACCCTTCGCGGAGGTCGTTCGAATGAAGTAGATCCACTGGCCGTCGGCCGACCATGCCGGCATGGCGTCGTTGCCGCCGGTCGTGATCTGCGTGGCCTGCGCGCCGGACTGGAGCCACAGGTTGCCGTCTTTGACGTAGACGAGCTCACCGGGGATGTTCGAACGACGGTCGACGACCACGATGTTCGAGGGGGTCGGGGTCTTGATCGGCGGGCCGTTGTTGCCACCGACGGTCGGCAACTGGCCGTTGAGGACGGCCAGGCTCGCCGCGCCGATGACGAGGAGGACGACGGCGGAGATCGCCGGCCCGAGGACCCGGACCGCACCCGAGAGGCCGGGCAATCCCGGGAGGCCAGGCATGCCCGCAAACCGCGGGAGCGATGGCAGGGACGATCGCGAGGGCAGCCCCCGGAAGCCCCGACCACCCGAGCCGCCTCCGCGCGGCGAGCCGCCTCGCCGGATCGTCACGCCGGCGTGACCGGATCAAGCGCGGCCGGCCGGAGTCCGGGCCCGACGGGGACGAGCGGACGCCCGGGCTGGGCCGCGAGACTCGCGACCGACGCGACCGCGGGAACGTGGAGCCCGGCCGGCGCAGCGTCGCGGATGTCGAGCTGGAGGGACTCGATCCCGCCAAAGCGGCGGCTGGCGAGCCGCGCGACGACGTCGATCCGATCGCCTTCGTGGACCATCGCCGACAGCTCGGGCCAGCCGAACGCGATGCCATCGAGCACGTCGCGTTCCCGTCGGAGCACGAGCTGGCTGTGACCGCCACTGGCCTCGCGCCCACGCACGACCGTCAGTCCGAGGATCGCGACGAGCGGCTCGGGGTTGCCGATGCCGGAGGGCTCGAGGCGCACGAGCTCGCGCAGCAGGTCGTAGCCGACGCCCATCGCTGGCAGGGCGAGGTCGAGGGCGATGCTCGGCTCCGGGTCCGCTGGTTCCGCCACCGCGGCGAGGGCCATGAACCGCTCTCGGAACTCGTCCCAGCGAGCCGTCTCGATCTCGAATCCGGCGGCGCCGCCATGCCCGCCGTGGCGGATCAGCAGGTCCGAGGTCGCGGCGAGGGCGTCGGCCAGGTGCAGCCGCCCGTCGCTGCGGGCAGAGGCGCGGACGGTCGTCCCGAGATCGGCCCCGACGATCGCCGGGCGGCGCCGCTCCTCGCTCAGGCGCGACGCGACGAGGCCCACGATCCCGACGGGCCACGGCCCGCGGACGATCGTCGCGGGCAGATCGTCCACGGCGTCCGCGGAGATGCGTGCCTCGGCGATCGCCGTCTTGGTCAGGTCGCGACGGATGAGGTTCGCTCCCTGGAGGGTTGCCGCGAGGGCGGCGGCCTCGGCGGGATCCTCGGCGAGGAGGAGTCGCGCGGCGTCCATGGCCTCGCCGACTCGACCGGCCGCGTTGAGCCGCGGGGCGATCGCGAAGCCGAGCGTCTCCAGGTCCACGTCCGCCGCGGCGATGTTCGCCTCGGCCAGGAGCGCGGCGATGCCCGGCCGGATCGTCCCGGCACGGCCGCGGATGCGCTCGAGCCCGAGCCGGACGATGGCTCGGTTCTCGCCGAGGACGGGTGCGACGTCGGCAACCGTCCCGATCGCGGCGAGATCCGCGAGGTCCAGGGCCGCGTCCCCCAGGAGGAGCCTCGCCAGGGTGAATGCGACGCCACTGCCCGCGAGCCGCCGATCCGGGTACGTCGCGTCGGAGCGATGGGGGTTGACGATCGCGACGGCGGGCGGCAGCACCTCGGGCACGCGGTGGTGGTCGGTGATCAGGACGTCGATGCCGCGCGCCTGGGCCGCGGTCGCCTCGGCGACGCTGGAGGTCCCGGTGTCGACCGTGATGATCACCCCGGCGCTCTGCGCGACCGCGGCCTCGACGGCGGCGAGCGAGAGGCCGTGGCCCTCATCGAGGCGCGACGGGACATAGGGCACGGCGTCGACGCCGAGCCGGCGGAGAGCGATCGTCAGGGTTGCCAGGCCCGTGATCCCGTCGGCGTCGAAGTCGCCGAAGACCATGACCCGTTCGCTCGCGCTTCGGACGGCGGCGATCCGCGCTGCGAAGGCATCGGCATCGGGCAGGAGCCGGGGGTCATTGAGCGACGCCTCGGCCGGCCCGAGGAACGATCGCAGTTCATCTGGAGCGGTGATCCCGCGCCGGACCAGCAGCTCGACGACCCGGGCGCTCAGCCCGAGTCCGAGGCCCGTCTCGAGGAGCCCCGGATCAAGGTCGACGGGGTTCGGAAAGACCCAGCGGGCCCGCGGCTCCAGCACGACGGTCAGGATGCCACGGGCGGCTGCACCGCGGATTTGCGGGTCAGGCCGAGGCCGGGCGACGCGACGGGCGCGAGCCTTCGAGGCGGGCGCGCCGCTTGTCCTCCCACTCGTGCCAGACCACGAGGAGCGGGCTGGCATTGAAGATCGAGGAGTACGTCCCGGAGATGATGCCGATGAGGAGCGCCAGGACGAACTCCTGGGTTGCCGAGCCGCCGAAGAGGAGCAGTGCCGTGAGCGTGAGCACGACCGTGAAGCTCGTCGTGATCGACCGGCCGAACGTCTGGAGCAGCGAGTGATTCACGATCTCGGCGAACGGCTCGCCGGCGTGGCGGGCGCGGTTCTCCCGGATTCGGTCGAAGACGACGATCGTGTCGTGGACGCTGAAGCCGATGACGGTCAGCATCGCGGTGACGAACAGGCCGTCGATCTGGACGCCGAAGAGCGTGCCCAGGATCGCGAAGATCCCGATGACGACGATGACATCGTGGACGAGGGCGACCAGGGCCGTGACCCCGAACTTGACGTCGCGGAACCGGAGCGTGATCCAGCCGAGGATCCCAAGCGACCCGACGAGGATGAGGATCACCGCCTGCTGGATGAGGTCGGAGCTGACCACGGCGCCGATCGAGCTGAGGCTCGCCTGCTCGGCGATCGGGCCGAAGCGGGACTCGAGCCCCGCCACGATCGCGCCGAGAGCCCCTTCTCGCGGGATCTGCGTGTTCCCGGTCGGTGCCTCGCTCGGCGACGGCGACGCGCCCGGACTTGCCGAAGGCGCCGCGGTCGGGCTCGGCGTCGGGCTCGGGCTGGCCGCTGGGCTTTCCGATGGCCCGGGGCTCGTGCTCGCTGCGGGTGACGCGCTCACTCCCGGCGATCCGCTCGCGCCGGGGCTGCCCGACGGCTCTGCGCTGGGTTGGACGGGTTCCCGGAGGTCGAGCTTTGAGAGCCGGATGTCCATGAAGCCCTTGCCGGTCTTCGTGACCGTGGCCTCGGGCTGGCCGAGGTCGACGAGCGCCGCCCGGACCTGGTCCGTCGTCACGTTCGGATCCGCGAACCGGATGGACCACTCGGTGCCGCCGGTGTAGTCGATCGAGAATTTCAGGCCCTCCTGGCCGTTGGTGAGCGGGGTCAGGAGGATGAAGATCAGGCCGGGGATCGTGATCAGCAGGGAGAAGGCGAAGAACCAGCGCCGCTTGCTGATGAGGTCAAACACCGCGGGCCTCGCCGCGGAGCGCGCGCCGGCCGGCCGGGCGCGCCGTGAACTCGGTCTCGCTGACGCCGAACAGCCAGGCCTTGCGGGCCCAGTCCCGGGTGACGACAAGCCGCAGGATCGTCCGGGTCACGGTGATCGCGCTGAACATCGACACGAGCACGCCGATGATCAGGACGAGGGCGAAGCCCTGGATGACCGACGAGCCGAAGAAGTACAGGATCGAGGCGGTGATCAGGCTCGACACGTTCGAGTCGAGGATCGAGTTCCAGGCCCGGTTGAAGCCCGCCTCGATCGCCTGGGGCAGGGACTTCCCGAGGCGCAGCTCTTCCTTGGTTCGTTCGAAGATGAGGATGTTGGCGTCCACCGCCATGCCGATCGAGAGGACGAACCCGGCGATGCCGGCGAGGGTCAGGACGACCGGGATCAGTCGGAAGATCGACAGGACCACGAGCGAGTAGTAGACGAGCGCGAAGCTCGCGATGGCACCTGGCAGGCGGTAGTGGATGAGCATGAAGAGCATGACCAGCGCGATGGCGATCCCGCCGGCGATCAGGCTCCGGGCGAGGAACTCCGCGCCGAGGGTCGGGTCGATCGTGTCGCTCGCGAGCTCCTCGACCGGGAACGGCAGCGAGCCGAAGCGCAGGACGTTGACGACGTTGTCGACCTCGGCCCGCGGTAGGCCGCCGATGACGCTCTCGTTCGTGATCTGGACCGTGCCGCCCGTGATCGCCCCCTGAATGACCGGCGCCGAGATGACCGTGCCGTCGAGGACGATCGCGAACTGGTCACCGATGTGGGCGGCCGTGTAGGCCGAGAACGCCGCGGCGCCGTCCGACTTGAGATTGAAGTTCACGGCCCGGCCGCCGTTCTTGTCGACGCCGGGGTTGGCCCCCGAGACCTGGTCGCCACCGAACAACGGGGTGTATTTCGTGAGGTCGAGGACCTGGCCCGCCTGGATCGTCGCACTGCCGCTGGGGATTGGCACGAAGTACAGCTGCCCCGTTTGGCCCACGAGCTTGCGGATCTCGTCGGTGTTGCTGACTCCCGGGACCTCGACGACGATCCGGTCGGTCCCGGCCGTGACGACCTCGGGCTCTGAGACACCGGTCGCGTTCACGCGCCGCTCGATGATCCCCTTGACGACGTTGACGTCGGCCAGCGATGGGCACGTGTTGTCGCGGCAGTCGACCCGGTACTCGACCCGCAGACCACCACGGAGGTCGAGGCCGAGCTTCGTCTCGATGACCCGGCCGGCGGTCTCTCCCTGGAGGTCCGGAATCGTGAGATTCGGCAGGAAGTCGACGGCCAGCGCCAGGATGCCGATGACGGCGATGAGGATGGGTCCGGCTCTGCGCACGAACGCGGATGATACAGGCGCGTCCCCGCCGCCGCCCGAGCGAGGCTGATCCGTGCCCGACGCTCGAGTTGCAGCGGCCTACGCCTCGAGGTTCGCCTTGATCTTCGTGGCGAGGGCCTGGCCGATGCCCGGGACCGCGGCGATCTGTTCGACCGGGGCGTCGCGGACGCGCTTGATCGATCCGAAGACCCGCAGCAGGGCGGCCCGCCGCCGCGGGCCGATCCCCGGCAGGTCGTCGAACTTCGAGCGCACGGCGGCCTTGCGGCGCAGGTCACGGTGGTAGGTGATCGCGAAGCGGTGGGCCTCGTCGCGGATGCGCTGGACGAGGTACAGCGCCTGTGACGTCGTCGGCAGGAGGACCGGCTCGGCGCGATCCGGCAGGACCAGCTCCTCGCGCTCCTTCGCCAGCCCGGCGAGGGGCAGGTCGTGGAGGCCGAGCTCGTCGAGGACCTCCTTGGCGGCGCTCACCTGGCCCCGCCCGCCGTCGATGATCACGAGGTCCGGCATCGCCCAGCGGCGCTCCTCGGCCCCACCCTCGTCGCCGTTCCGGACCGCCCGGAAGCGCCGCCGCAGGACCTCCTGGTGGGAAGCAAAGTCGTTCGGCCCGATGACGTCGCGGATCCGGAAGCGCCGGTACTCCCCCGTCCGGGGCTTGCCGTCCTCGAAGACGACCATGCTGCCGACCGTGTCGCTGCCCTGAAAGTTCGAGATGTCGTAGCACTCGATCCGGTTCGGGAGCGTCGGCAGGTTGAGCGCGTCTGCGAGCTCCTGGAGCGCGCCCAGGGTCTTGCCCTGGTCCGCCAGCCAGCGGGCCTGCTCCCGGGCCAGCATCTCCTCGGCATTCCGGGTTGCCAGGCTCATGAGCTGGCGGCGGTCGCCGCGCTGCGGCACGACCAGGCGAACCGGGGCCGCCGTCGCCGTGGCCCCGTCGGCCGGTTGGCGGGCCGCACGGCGCTTCGTGACCCGCACGGCGTCCGGGCGCGGCACGCTCAGGTTCTCGGTTCGATCGGTCGGCCCGTCGCTCGCGTCGTGGCCGTCCCGCGCGGAGAGGGCTCGGGTGGCCGCGCGGCGGTCGGCGAGGAACGTCTCGAGCTCGGCCGCGTCCGGCAGGGCCATCGGGACCGCGACCTCGCGCGGCACGTTGGTCGCCCGGCCGTAGTACTGGAGCAGGAAGCCTGAGACGACCCCGTCGTCCGTCGTCCCGCGCGGCACGTCGAGCATGAACACGTCGCGCCCGATCGCCTTGCCGCCGCGGATCACGAACAGCTGGACGGCCGCCTGGTTGTCGCGCCTGGCCAGCCCCAGGAGGTCGAGATCGGTCCGGGCGAAGGCGGCCATCTTCTGGCTCTCCATCGTCCGCTCGATCGCCCGGATCTTGTCCCGGTCGATCGCCGCCTGCTCGTAGTGCTGGTTCTCCGAGGCGTGGCGCATGTCATCCCGAAGCGCCTTCACGAGCGACTCCTGGCGGCCTTCCAGGAACAGCTCCACCTGCTCGATGTCGGCGCGATAGGCATCCTTCGAGATCGCCTCGATGCAGGGGCCCTGGCAGCGCTTGATGTGATAGAGGAGGCACGGCCGCTGGAGCGCCCGCACACCGTCCTTGATCTCGATCGTGCAGGTCCGGAACGGGAACAGCCGCCGAACGAGGTTCATCGCCTCGTCGACGCTCGACGCGCTCGCGTATGGCCCGAAGTAGCGAGAGCCGTCGTTCGGCAGCTTCCGCGTCCGCTCGATCCGGGGGAAGTCGTCGCCGAGGGTGACCTTGATGTACGGGTACGACTTGTCGTCCTTGAGCCGGACGTTGAACTGGGGCTGGAAGCGCTTGACGAGGTTGCCCTCGAGGAGGAGTGCCTCGGACACCGAATCGGTGATCGTGTACTCGACGTCGGCGACTCGATCGATGACCGAGCGGATCAGGTGATGCTCGTAGCCGCCCGACTCCTTCTGCCAGTAACTCCGCACGCGGCTCCGCAGGCTCTGGGCCTTGCCGACGTACAGCACGGAGCCCCGGGTGTCCTTCATGAGGTACACGCCCGGTCGATCCGGCAGGTTCTTCAGCGTCGCGGCGAGCGGTGTCGTGGGCTCGGCGGTCATCCGACCCCGAATCGTATGCCCAGTCGCCGGCGGAGGCTCTTGGCAGCCCCGCGGCGGTGCGGTTGCTACGGCGCGACGGTCGTCGAGACCTTCCAGCCCAGCTGGCCCGGCTGGATCCCGCTGCTAACGGACGCGGATTCCGTGTCGGCCAGCGAGGCGCCGTAGAGGCTCGCGAACCAGATCGTCCCGCCCGGCGATGCGGTGATCGGCACCTCGAAGGTGAGCTGGCGGTTCTCCCCGGCGGCAAGGGCCGGCCACTCCAGGCCGACGAACGGCTTGGTCGCCGTCGAGCTGCACGCCGTGCAGACCGGCGCTCCGAACGGCAACGGACCCGCGTCGAGCTCGTAGAGGAGCAGGCTGATCGCCGTCGATGGGCTCGACCCGGGGTTGGTGACGTTCAGCACGACGGTCATCCGAGACCCGGCCTTCGCCTGGCTCGTCACCGTACCCTGGCCGCGACCGAGGCAGGTGACGCCCGATCCGCTCGCGGTCTGGCACTGGAGGACCTCGATGACACCCGGGAGTGCCTCGGGCGTTGGGGCCGTGCTCGGCGAAGGCGTCGGTGCGCTCTGGGATGCCGGCGGGCTCGACTCGGGCGACCCGCTCGGCGCTGGGCTGGCGGCCGCCGTGCACGCTGCGAGGGCAAGGATCGACGCGATCGCGGTGACGATCCGGGTCCACCTGCGATGGGTTCTGCCGCCGGCGGTCGATGGGAACATCGGTCGGTCCTCGTTCGGTGCGATGCGGAAGGGACGATCCGCCCCCGCGATTGTGACAAGGGCTGCAATGGGCAGAGGTTGCAGGCGCTTGGCGATTGCCCATAGGCTCGCATTCCGTGCGGTACTGGCAGCCCCGATTCGCCGCGTCCGCGCGCTTCCGCAGCGTCGTGCGGCGCGGCGCCGTCGTCGGCGTCGTGGTGGTCGCGTCGCTCCTGTCCGCTAGCGGCATCGCCGCCGATCAGTTCCTGACCATCACGGACGCTGGTTATAGCCCGGCAGCCATCACGATCCACCAGGGCGAGACAGTGACCTGGCTGAATTCCGGCGCCATCGCCCACACGGTGACGGCCGCTGACGGCTCGTTCGACAGCGGTCCGATTGCCCCCGGTGAGCGCTACGCCAACGTCTTCACCGAGGTCGGCACGTTCAGCTACGGCTCGAGCTCGGACCCTGCATTCCACGGCCGGGTCGAGGTGCTCGCGATCGACACGCACCCGACGGCGTCACCGACCTCAGTCGCGTCGGCGCTGCCGTTCGGCCAGGGACATGCGTCTCCGGCGCCGAGCCCGGGATCGGATGCCGCGTCGGGCGACAGCTCGACGGTCGTGATCGCGGTCGTCGGGACGGCGATCGTGATTGGTGTCGCAGCCGTGGCTCTGGTACTCAGGAGGCGTTAGTCCGCGGAGGCCGTGGGCCACGAGACGCCCAAAAACAAGGACCGAGGCCGGGCGTGGGCCCGGCCTCGGTCTCAATCCCCCCGGCACGCGAGCGCTATTTCGTTGGCTTGAAGATCGCGTACGGGATCGAGCTCACGAGAACCTTGGTACTGCCATCGCTGACGTACGCATCGAGGCGGTAGCAGCTGTTGGTCAGCATGACGACTGACGGGGCGTTTCCGGTATCGAGGTTGTAGATCCACTGCGGGGAGCTCCAGCGGAACAGGTTGGTGTTGCCGTTGGAGGAACCGGCATCGGCATACGTCTCCACCACGTCGGTGGTGACATTTCCGTTGATGCAGTTCGCACTGTTGACCCCGATCTGGAGGGTCAGGCCGTAGGCGGCCAGGTTGACATCGGTCTGCGACACGCCGTTCAGGTAGAGGTTCACCTTGACGGGGATGACACGGCCGTACTTGCCGGTGTTGATGATCGGATTGCTACCGGTCGATTGATCGATCGGCTGGTAGTACTGGATCGTGTAGCAGAGCTTGGTCACGTGGATAGCGGCCGTCTGGGTGTTGCCGGCCTGATCCGTCGCGGATGCTGTGATCGTGTTGTTACCGCAGTTGAGCGGGACGGAGCTGCGACTGAAGTTGCCGCTCGTGGCCGATCCACCGAGCGTGGCCGCAACGCCGTTGACGGTCAGGTTCGGGTTGTAGACACCGCTGAGGTTATCCGAGAACGTCCCGGACGCCGTGATTGTCGAAGCAATCGTGCTAAACCCGTCCGCAGGTGAGCTGAAGGACAGGCCGGGCGCGCTGAGGTCGATGTTGATGTTCGAGACGGTGGCCGAGGCGGCGGCGTTGCCGGCCTTGTCGACGCACGACCCGGTGTTCGTCACCGACTGACCGGCGCCTTCACCGCTGAGGGTCGCCCCGACGACGGTGTTGACGTCGATCCCCGACGGCGCCAGGCCGTTGGGATCGGTGCAGGTGAAGCTGACGGTCACCGAGCTGTTGTTCCAGCCGTTGGCGTTGGCCAGCGGCAGGCGCGACCCGGTGATGACCGGCGGCGTGAGGTCGATGTTGATATTCGAGACGGTCGCCGGCGAGGCGGCGTTGCCGGCCTTGTCGACACAGTCGCTGCCGGGGGCGCTGAAGCTGCCGGTGCTCGTCTCGGTCGACAGGGTGCCGCCGTCCGAGGCGGTGTTGTCGGTCGCGATGCCGGATCCGCTCCCGTCGGAGCAGGAGAACGACACAGTGACAGCCTGATTGGTCCAGGTCCCGGCGGCGTATGCCGAGCTGTCGGCGTTCGTTGCTGTCGCGGTGATCACGGGTTTGACCGTGTCAATCACCCAGGTGAACGACGCGGGGCTCAGATCGGTGTTGTTGGCGGCGTCGCTCGCTCGAACGAGGAAGGTGTGCGACCCGTCAGCCAAGCTCGGGTTGGTCACCGGGCTCGTGCAAAGGGCATATGACCCGGCGTCAAGCTTGCATTCGAACGTCAGGCTTCCGGGTGGGGTCGTGTCGTCCGAGCCGGTGAAGCTGAAGGTCGCGGATGAGCTCCCGGAAGGGTTAGAAGGATTCGCAGTGATCGACGTATCGGGCGGAGTCGAGTCTGCCGCGGCGATCACGTACGAGAGGCAACTCGGACTGCTCTGGTTGTTCCCAGCAATGTCTCTCGCCACGCTAGCGACGTAATAGGTCCCCGCAGCCGTCGGGAAGGACGGAGCCGCATATGCCCAGACACCGGATGGATTGACGTTCAGGTCAAGCCCAGATCCGGCGAATGGCGTACCGGAGCAGGTTCCGGTCCTGATGTCGACGTGAACCGGCCTGGGGGTGCCAACGTTGAGACCGGACGAGCCGGCGTCGGAGGCGCTGCCGCCAGCGGTCACCCCAGCATTGCTACCCGCGATGGAGGTCACCAGAGAGCTTGGACGGGTCCGATCGACGTTGACGGTGGCGCTCGCCGGCCCGCTGGCCGCGTTTCCGGCGACATCGGAGACGGTCTCCGACGCGGTCTGGGCAGCGCCGTCGGCGCTGAACGTCACATCGGCCGGACAGGAACCGGCAAGGCCGGAACCGCCATCGAAGCACGTGAAGTGGACGGTCGGCGCGCCGGTGGCGATGTTCCACCAGTTTCCCGCTGCCGCCGGCGGCTGGCTTGCCGCGGAGGGCGACACCGAAGCACTGATCGTGGGGCGGGTGAGATCGACGTTGACCCCGGAGCGGGTGCTGGTCGCAGTGTTGCCGGCACCATCGACGGCCGTGCCGACCTTGCTCAGGCCGGCGCCTTCGCCGAAGGTGAAGTTCGGGGTGCAACTCGTGAGTCCGGAGCCACCCGAGTCAGCGCAGGTGAAACGCACGGTCGGTGCGCCGGTGGCGATGTTGAACCACGAGCCGACCGGCGCGATGTCCAACGAGTCGGAAATGGTCGGCGGGGTGTTGTCCGATCCAAAGTAGTTGTCGCGATAGTCGGCCAGGGTCGGCTGACCAACCGACGACGGGGAGCAGCTCGTGGACCCGCTGCAGGCCGCGTACTGAAGTGTCGCGCGGACGTCATACAGCCCGTCGGCTGGCACGGCCAAGCCGGACCAGTCGTCCAAGGTCGTCCCGCGGAACTGCACGACGGTCGACCAATCCTGATTCGTTCCGGCCGTCGTGAATGGAGCTGTCTTCAATGCCACGAGGGTGCCGAGCGATCCGCTCGTGGATGGGTTGGCATAGAACCCGACGGTCACACTTGACGGAAGGCATTTGGCCGTGCCGGCCCCGGAGCCCGTGGTCGTGCACGTGTACTTGCCGGCTACGCTGACGTCGAACCCGCCCGGTACGCTGCCGTTCCGGTAGTAGACAGCGGTAACCGGGTTCGTGAGAGTGATGCCCGGCGGATCGAACTGGACGCTAGCCGACAGTCCGGAAGATTCGCCGGTTCCAACGATGTCGTAGATCCCCGGGACCGTCACGTGGAGCACGAAGGCATAGGTCACGTTCCCGAGTCCGTCCGTCGTCGCCGATCCCGTGTCAACCACGGTCCCGTTCGGGTCGGTCGTGACGAAGTCGACGACCTCGTTGGCACCGTACTCGACGCCGCTCACCGTGACCGTGTCGCCGTCCTGGTAGACGAAGAGGTCAGTCTGAATCGTCGCCGCGGCGGCGAGCGCCGGCAGGAACAGCGACGCGAGGAGCAGGAAGATCTGGAGGGGAACGAGGAGTCGAGTCAGTACGCGAGCGCGCATGCGAAGCATCCTCCCGGGCACGAGAAGGTCGGGCACGAGCGCTCTGCCGGGAAGGAAGCGAGAAGAGATCAGTGCAAGAGGGGCCGGCGCGGCGCGTGACGACGATATGAAGTTGGAGCGGGATAGTACGCCGCTCCTACCAGAAGGGAAGTACGAATTCCACGAGGCTGTGCGCTGACGCACCGCCCCAACCGAACCTCTCCGCCCCAGGGGCGCACCACATCGAACCAATCCGGACCGGACCTCGGTACTCGCCGGATGACCGGCAGCGAAGCCGCGCCGGCGAGACTCGCGCGGTGTCACTCCCCGCTCCCCTGCTGACCCGCCTCGAGCGCCTGACGCCGGACCAGCGCGCCGCCGCGACGGCTCCCCCCGGACCGACCCTCTGCGTGGCCCCGGCAGGGAGTGGCAAGACCACGACGCTGATCGCCCGGATCTGCTGGCTCATCAGCAGCGGCGTGGCCGCGCCCGACCGCGTGACCGCGGTGACGTTCAACAAGCGCGCCGCCGTCGAGCTCGAGGAGCGGCTGGCAACGGCCCTGGGCCAGTTCCTCGAGCCGGCCCCCAAGGTGCGCGTCCGGACGTTCCACGCCCTCGCGCGCGAGATCCTCACCGACGCCGGCCACGCCGTCGAACCGCTCGCCGACCGTCTCGAGATCCTCAGGCGCGTCAGGCCTCGCGCGACCGCCGCCGAGCTCGGACGCCTCGACACCGCGATCTCGCGACTGAAGCTCGACCTCGCGGTGACGGCCGACCAGGTTGCGGCGGACCCGGATCCAGGCGCGACCGCCCAGGTCTTCGTCGAGTACGAGCGGGCGATCGCGATCACCGGCGGGCTGGACTTCGACGACCTCCTCGTCCGGGGTCTCGCTCGCCTCGAGGCCGCGTCGGACTTGCTGGCCCGCTGGCGTGAGCGCTGTAGCCACCTGTTGGTCGATGAGGCCCAGGACCTCGATCGAAGCCAGCTCCGACTGGCGCTGCTCCTCGCGGCGCCTGCCAACCGTATCTTCCTGGTGGGCGATGACGACCAGTCGATCTACGGCTGGCGCCTCGCCGACGTGCGGAGGCTGCTCTCCCTCGCGGAGACGTCGCTGCCCAGTCTCCAGCGGGTGGATCTCGTCACGAACTTTCGATGTCCGGCGCCCGTGATCGACCGAGCCGTCCGGCTCGTCGAGCACAACCAGGAACGGTTCGCGAAGACGATCCTGGCCCGGGACGATGCGACGGGCTCGCTCCTCCTGGCGCGATCGAACGCGGACGACGTCGAGCGGATCGGAGCCGTGATCCGATCATGGCCGGACGACGGCGGCACGCGGGCGGTGCTCGCACGGACGAACCGGGAGCTGCTGCCGGCGGCCGTTGCCGCGCTCCAGCTCGATCTGCCGTTCACCGCGCCCGATCTCGTCCTGCCGGTCGAGAACCCCATCGTCGACGAGATCCTGACGGAAGCGGCACGCGGATCCGGCCCGCCGGTCGTCACCGTGGCATCGGTCCGTCGAACGGACTGGGAGGGCAGGCAGCTGCGCCAGGCCCTCCTCGCGTGGGCGGCCCCACATCGGCGGCTGGAGGACCTCCGAGCAGCCGTCAGTGAAACCCGTGAGCGGCTCGCGCGCCTGCGCCGAGATGATGCCCAGCTCGTGCTCGCCACGGCCCACGGCACCAAGGGCCTCGAGTTCGACCATGTGGCCGTCGTGGGCCTCGATGCCGGGCGGTTTCCCAGCGCACGCACGGTCTCCGAGTCGGCCGAGCCGGAACGAGCGCTCGAGGAGGAGCGGCGCCTTGCCTACGTGGCGTGGACCCGCGCCCGACGGACGCTCACCCTGGTCTTCGACCCGGGGGCGCCGTCGGAGTTCCTGCTCGAAGCCTTCAGTCCCCATGAGCTGGGCGTGACGGGTCAGCCTGCGTCGTAGCCGACTACGATGCGGGCATGTCCCGCCTGCCATCGCTCGGTTCGCGCGGCGAGGGCTGGGTCGCCCTCCAGGCAGGCCTGCTGTTCCTGATCGCGGTCGGCGGCCGATTCGGGCCGAGCATCTCGATCGCGGACCCCACACTTGCGTCTGCCCTGGTTGGTGCCGGCTGGCTGCTCGTCGCCGCGGCCGGCGCCCTCCTCGTCTCGAGCATCGCGCTTCTCTCGAACGCTCGATCCTTCACGGTGATGCCCCGTCCGATCGAGACGGGCAGCCTCGTCGAGTCGGGCCCTTATGCGTTCATCCGCCACCCGGTCTACTCGGCGCTCGTCCTCGGCGGGCTCGGGCTGACGCTCGTCCGACTGTCCTGGCCGACGCTCATCCTCACCGTCGCCCTGCTCGTCGTGCTCGACGCCAAGCGCCGCAGCGAAGAGGCGTGGCTCGTGGAGCGGTATCCGCGCTATGCGGACTATCGGAGGCGGACGAAGGCTCTCGTGCCCCTCCTGTACTGAGCGATCAGTCGCGATGGGCCTCGTAGCGGGCGATCGCCTTCAGGAGCCGGTCGATCGCATCGAGCAGCGGCTCGGTGACCGTCGCGTCGAAGACGTCCCGGATCGAGTCCTTGGGGCCATACGCGGCCCTCGCCCGACGGGCGGCCAGCCGGAGCTGTGGAAGGGGATCGTCGCGGAGCTGGTCCGGCAGGCGCCGGAAGTAGCCGGCCCAGCGCTCCGTCGCTGCCAACCGGACCGGATCCGGCTCGCGGCTGCTGCTGGGCATGCTTGCCGCCTCGACCTGGCGCTCGGCATCCGCCAGCAGCCGGTCGATGGCCCGGGCGGCGACCAGCGCCGCGGCATCGATGTCCGGGAGCTCGTAGCGCGCCGGCCCAGACGAGCGGGGCACGACGCGCAGGTCAGGCATGCCGCGGCGTCGGGGTGGGCCGCTCAGGCGCGCCGGCGGGAGCCGGCCACGGCTGGCGCTCGGCCGGACCGGCGGCCGTTCGTGGGGCTCAGCTCGTGCTCCGCGGCCGTGGCCGCCTCCGCCTCGAGCGCCGCCGTCGCCACGGCGGTCACGGGGCGGCCTCGGCCAGCAGCCTCCGCGAACGTCACGTCCGACAACGGCACGAGCGGCTCGCCCCGGAGGACCCGGGCCAGGTATTCGCCGGTCGCGGAGCCCGGAACGGCTGCCACGTCCTCGGGCGTGCCCTCGGCGATGACGAGGCCGCCGCGCGCGCCGCCCTCCGGCCCGAGATCGATGAGCCAGTCGGCCGTCTTGATGACGTCGAGGTTGTGCTCGATGACGAGCACCGTATTGCCGTTGTCGACGAGGCGATTGAGGACCTGGAGGAGCTTCTCGACGTCGGCGAAATGGAGACCGGTGGTCGGCTCGTCGAGCAGGTAGAGGGTCTTGCCGGTGGCCCGCCGCGAGAGCTCGGTCGAGAGCTTCACCCGCTGGGCCTCGCCGCCCGACAGCGTCGTCGCCGGCTGACCCAGGTGGATGTAGCCGAGGCCGACGTCGTTGAGCGTCTGGAGCTTGTTCGCGACGTTCGGGACGGGGGCGAAGAACTCGAGCGCCTCCTCGACGGTCATCTCGAGGACCTCGGCGATGGAGCGGCCCTTGTAGTGGATCTCGAGGGCTTCGCGGTTGTAGCGCGCGCCCTTGCAGACCTCGCACGGGACGTAGACGTCCGGCAGGAACTGCATCTCGATCTTGATGATCCCGTCGCCCTTGCAGTTCTCGCAGCGGCCGCCCTTAACGTTGAACGAGAAGCGGCCGGGCGAGTAGCCGCGGACGCGCGCCTCCGGGACGGCCGCGAACAGCTCCCGGATCGTTCCGAAGAGCCCGGTGTACGTCGCCGGGTTCGACCGTGGGGTTCGGCCGATCGGGCTCTGGTCGATCTCGACGATCTTGTCGATGTAGCCCGCGCCTTCGAGCGCGTCGTGCTTGCCGACCGGCTCGCGCGAGCCGTTGAGCGCCCGCGCCAGGGCTCGATACAGGACCTCGGTGACGAGCGTGCTCTTGCCGCTGCCCGACACGCCCGTGACCGCGGTGAACGTCCCGAGGGGAACCGCCACGTCGATCGACCGGAGGTTGTGCTCGCGGGCGCCGCGGACCACGAGCGCGCGGCCGTTGCCCTTGCGGCGCACCGCAGGGACCGGCACCGCGCGGTCGCCACGGAGGAAGGCCCCGGTGATGGACCGCGGCTCGTCGAGGATCGCGTCGAGCCGGCCGTTCGCGACGATCTCGCCACCGTGCTCCCCTGCCCCCGGGCCGATGTCGATGACCCAGTCGGCCGTCCGGATCGTCTCCTCGTCGTGCTCGACGACGAGGACCGTGTTGCCGAGGTCGCGCAGGCGCGTCAGCGTGGCGATCAGCTTGGCGTTGTCGCGCTGGTGCAACCCGATCGAGGGCTCGTCGAGGATGTACAGGACGCCCATGAGGGTCGTCCCGATCTGGGTCGCGAGGCGGATTCGCTGGGCTTCACCGCCGGACAGCGTCTGGCTAGTCCGGTTGATCGTGAGGTAGTCCAGCCCGACGTCGACGAGGAACCCGAGTCGGGCCCGGATCTCCTTGAGGACCTGGACGCCGATCGTCCGCTCCCGCTCCGTGATCTTGTCCGGGAGCGTCCGGGCCCACTCCAGGGCATCGGTGATCGACAGGTCCGAGACGTCGCTGATGTCGCGTCCGTCGACGGTGACCGCGAGCGCCTCCGGCCGGAGCCGCTTGCCGTGGCACGTCGGGCAGGGCCGCTCGACCATGTATTTCTCGAGCTCGGTCTTGATGTACTCCGAGTCCGTCTCGCGATAGCGGCGCTCGAGGTTCGTCACGACTCCCTCGAACGTCGCGACATACGAGTTCTCGCCCCGCTCGTGGCGATAGCGGATGACGACCTTCTCGTCCTTGGCGCTGTACAGGAGGTGCTGGAGGGCGTCCTCCGGGAGATCGCGAACCGGCGCAGCCGGATCCCAGCCGTGCTCGCGGAAGACCGCCTCCGTGATCTTCATCCGCCACGAGGCGTCGGTCGGCATCCGGGACCACGGGACGACCGCGCCCTTCAGGACGCTCTTGTTCCGGTCCGGGATGACCAGCTGGGGATCGATCTCCAGGCGCGTCCCGAGGCCGGTGCAGGCGGGACAGGCGCCATGCGGCGAGTTGAACGAGAAGCTCCGCGGCTCCAGCTCGTCGATGGTCGTGCCGTCGTACGGGCACGAGTAGCGCTCCGAGAAGCGCCGCTCCTCGAACGTCCCGTCGCCGCTCGCGCCATCGACGACCGTTCCGCCGCTCGCCGGGGCGATGAGGACCACGCCTTCGCCCAGCCGGAGCGCGGTCTCCACGGAGTCCGCGAGCCGCGTCGCGTCGGGATCCGGGATCGCCTCATGGGTCTCCGGGTCGATCGGCCGGAGGCGCTCGTCGCGCTCCCACGCCTCCGGGGCCTCCGCCCGCCGGACGACGAAGCGATCGACGACGACCTCGATCGAGTGGCGCTTGTACTTGTCGAGCGTCGGGGCCTCGGCCAGGTCGTACGTCTCGCCGTCGACGCGGACGCGCACGAAGCCCTGCTTGCGGGCGGCCTCGAAGATGCGGTCGCCCTCGGTCTTGCGGTCCTTGATGAGCGGCCCGAGGACCAGGAGCCGGGTCCCCTCGGGCATGGCGAGAACCTGGTCGACGATCTGCTGGACGGTCTGGCGCTCGATCTCGCGCCCGCACACCGGACAGTGCGGGTGACCGATACGGGCGAAGAGCAGCCGGAGGTGGTCGTAGATCTCGGTGACGGTCCCGACGGTCGAGCGCGGGTTGCGCGAGGCGCCCTTCTGGTCGATCGAGATCGCCGGGGAGAGGCCGTCGATCTGGTCGACGTCCGGCTTCTCCATCTGGCCGAGGAACTGGCGGGCATAGGCGCTCAGGCTCTCGACGTAGCGGCGCTGGCCCTCGGCGTAGATCGTGTCGAACGCGAGGCTCGACTTGCCGCTCCCGCTCAGCCCGGTGATGACGACCAGGCGGTCGCGCGGGAACTCGACGGTCACGTCCTTGAGGTTGTGTTCGCGCGCTCCGCGAACGACGATCCGATCCTGGGGCACGCAACGAGTCTACCGGAATCGGGTCAAACCGAACAAGTGTTCCGTTCGGGCTCGCCGGCCGCCGTTGCCGAGCTCAGATCGCGGCGATCGTCAGGGCGTTGGTCCAGCCGCCGAAGACCCCGGCGAGGATCGCGCAGCCGAGGAGCAGCGCTCCGGCCCGACGCGCCCGATGGTCGCCACCGTGGTTGAGCACGACCGCTACCGCCCCGACCAGGACGATGAGCGTCAGCTTCACCGCGATCACCGCGCCGACCCCGCCGGAGGTCATGACCCCGAGGACGACCGGGTTGGCCTCGGCCGCCGGACCCAGGCGGCGGACCATCGCGATGAACGTCGCGAGGTCGAACAGCTGGGCCGTGAACATCGTCAGGAGGATCGTCGAGAGGGGCATCGGGCTGATCATGATCGGTCACGCTGCACAGCCACGCATTGCTCGCCCCATCGCCACCTCTCGGCCGCGTGACGACCGACCGCCGTCCGGCCCACGAGCCGGGATTGAAGCGCCTGGACAGGCTGATTCAGCGGCGCCGCCGCGGCGCTCGCGTCCCCGTCCGATGGCGAATGTTCGGCGTGACGGTCCGGTCCCACGTCGGCCGGTCCAGCCAGCGAGCCTGCCAGCCGGGGCTGTCGTCGTGCTCGTCCTTGATGCCCGGGAGCCAGTCGGCCGCAGTGCCGTCGGCGGGCTCGGCGGTGCCGTCGCCGTTGGTCACTCCGGGCTCGGCGCCGGCCGGCAGGACCTGGACCGACGAGACCTCGAGCGTCGCGGCCTCGGCCTCCGGGGCGCCATCGTCGCCACCGTCGCGGCCACGACCGGCGCCTGGCCGGCCGCCGCGTCCCGAGCCGTGCTTCGTCGGTGTCCGTTGCGCGGCGAGCTCCGCGGCGCGAGCGACCACGACGGACTGGTCCTCGGTCAGGACCCGGAGCCGGATCTGCTGGATCTCGTCGCGCAGCGCCGCCGCCCGCTCGAACTCGAGCTCCTTGGCGGCGGCCCGCATCTCGGCCTCCATCCGGCCGACCAGCTCCTCGACCTTCTTCGTGTCCAGCTCGGCCAGCCGCTCGTCGCGCAGCTCGCGCTCGGAGGAGTAGACGATCGCGCCCTCGGCGACCGTTCGGAGCTGATCGTTGAGGTCGCGGATGCCCTTGACGATCGTCTGGGGCTCAATGCCGTGATCGACGTTGTATTGGGCCTGGACCGCGCGGCGACGATCGGTCTCGCCGATCGCGGCCTTCATCGAGTCGGTCATCGTGTCCGCGTACATGACGACCTCGCCGCCGATGTTCCGGGCCGCTCGGCCGATCATCTGGATGAGCGACCAGGCCGAGCGCAGGAAGCCCTCCTTGTCGGCGTCGAGGATCGCGACGAGCGTGACCTCGGGCAGGTCGATCCCCTCCCGCAGGAGGTTGATCCCGACGACGACGTCGAAGACGCCGAGCCGGAGGTCGCGGAGGATGGCGACCCGCTCGAGCGTGTCGACCTCGGAATGCAGGTACTGGACCTTGACGCCGAGCTCGCGGAGGTAGTCGGTCAGATCCTCGGCCATGCGCTTCGTGAGCGTCGTCACGAGGGCTCGCTCGCCGCGGTCGACCCGGCCCCGGATCTCCTCGAGCAGGTCGTCGATCTGGCCCTCGGTGGGCCGGACGGAGATCGCGGGGTCGACGATCCCGGTCGGTCGGATGAGCTGCTCCGCGATCCGCTCGCTGCGTTCGAGCTCGTATGGTCCCGGCGTCGCGGAGAGATAGATCGCCTGGTGAACGGAGGTCTCGAACTCCTCGAAGGTGAGTGGGCGGTTGTCGAGCGCGGAGGGCAGCCGGAAGCCGAAGTCGACGAGGATCTCCTTGCGGGTCCGGTCGTTCTTGTACATCCCGACGACCTGCGGGATCGTCATGTGCGACTCGTCGACGACGAGCAGCCAGTCCGGCGGGAAGTAGTCGAGCAGCGTCCAGGGCCGCGAGCCGGCGGCCCTCCGCGACAGGTGGCGCGAGTAGTTCTCGACGCCCGAGCAGAAGCCGAGCTCGCGGAGCATCTCGAGATCGAACGTCGTTCGCTGGCGCAGGCGGGCGCCCTCGAGCGCGCGACCCTCCACCTCGAGCTGGCCGACCCGCTCCTCCATCTCGGCCTCGATGTCGACGATCGCGCCCTTGAGCTTGTCCTGCGGGGTCACGTAGTGGGTGGCCGGGTAGACGTTGATGTCTTGACGTTCGGCCAGCAGCTCGCCGGTCAGCGGGTCCAGCTCCGTGATCCGCTCGACCTCGTCGCCGAAGAACTCGACGCGGACGACGCGCTCCTCCGAGGCCGGCCGGAACTCGAGCGTGTCGCCGCGAACCCGAAACCTGGCCCGGGCGAGATCTGCGTCGTTGCGCTGGTACTGGAGGTCAACGAGATGGCGCAGGACGGCGTCGCGGCGGTACTGGCCGCCGACGCGCAGACGGAGCACGGTCGCGCCGTAGTCGACCGGCGCACCGATGCCGTAGATGCACGAGACCGAGGCCACGACGATGACATCCCGACGCTCGAAGAGGGCGTGCGTGGCGGCGTGGCGAAGCCGGTCGATCTCATCGTTCCGGCTCGAGTCCTTCTCGATATACGTATCCGACCGGGGCAGGTACGCCTCGGGCTGGTAGTAGTCGAAGTAGCTGACGAAGTACTCGACCGCGTTCTCGGGAAAGAAATCGCGGAACTCCGCGTACAGCTGCGCGGCGAGGGTCTTGTTGTGGGACAGGACCAGCGTCGGGCGGTTGATCTGCTCGATGACCTTGGCGAGGGTGAAGGTCTTGCCGGTGCCGGTCGCGCCGAGCAGCGTCTGGTGGCGAAGGCCCTTCTGGACGCCGTCGGTCAGGCGCTCGATGGCCGTCGGCTGGTCACCGGTCGGTTCGAATGGGGCGACGAGGCGGAAGTCCGGCACGCTCCAAGTTTACCAGCAACCACCCGATATCGAACGGGTGTTCGACCGGTGGCGTCCCCAGGAGCCGGGCCGCGCGCCGGGACCGATGGCGGTGCGTGCTGGTACCACCCGCCCATATCTCCCCCCGGACCCGTTCCCGAGACTGACCACGCCAGTCGATGGAACGCCGGGTTGTGCTCCCGGTGCCATCGAGTCACTTGGTTCCACGTCGTCACTGATCGGGGGTCGCGCGAAGGCCGATGGAGATGGAGTATCGGGACAGCAGCCGCCGCGGCAAGCTGATCATCGCGCTGGGCATCGTGCTCGCCCTCCTCGCGGGCGCCACGTCCTTCTTCCTCCTGAGCCAGGCCTCCCAGAACGTCAGCCAGGCACCTACCCAGAAGGTCACGGTCGTCGTCGCGGCCAAGGACATCGCGGCCCGGACGCCCGTCCAGGCCGGCGACGTCGCCCTCCACGAAGTGGCCCTCGACGCCGCCACCCAGGTGGGCGTCCTCACGAAGCCCGAGGACGTCATCGGCAAGGTCCTCGCCGTCCCGGTCCTCACCGGTCAGCCGATCTACGGCACGATGATCGCGTCATCCTCGAACGGCTCGGGGTTCTCGATCCTCGGCCCGACCGAGACCGTAGGCCCCAACTCCGAGAACTGGCGCGCCGTGTCGATCACGATCCCCGACGATCGCGCCGTCGGCGGCCTCCTGCAGCCCGGTCAGACGGTCGACATCATCATGACCGCCACCCTGAAAGTGCCGGCACCGTACGCCTCGGCCGGCTATTACGCGGATACGTCGACGAAGGTCACGTACCAGAACGTCGTCATCCTCGCGAAGGTCGGGACCGAGTACGTGATCCGCTGCTCGCTGGCGGTTGCCGAGGAGATCTCGCACATGTCGGCAAGCGCCATCGCGATGTACAGCGCGGTGCTCCGACCGGACCAGGACGTCCGCTACGTCGACGTCACGAACCTGGGCGCCACGACGAACCGGATCCTCCAGAAGTACGGCCTGCCGTGGCCGGTCATCTACCCGGCGCCGAGCGGCGCGATCCCGCCCCAGCCACCGCTCCAGACGCCGACCCCGCCGCCCAGCCTGGCGCCGGAGTCGCCTGCACCCTCGCCGTAACCGGGGGCGACAGGCGCCGCTCCGCCACTCGATCGTTTGCGCAGGCCGGTCCGACCGTCGGGCCGGCCTCGCGATTCCGTAGCCGTGACGCTCGACGGCTAGGACCGTTCGATTGCGGCCCTTACGGCCTCCATCCAGGCTCGCTCGATCGCCGCGTGCGCGTCCTCGACCGATCCGCTCGTGTCGATGATCCGGGTCGCGGCGGCGCGAAGGCGAGTCGCCGGATCCTGCTGAGCGGCGACGCGCTCTTGCGCGGCTGCCGAGTCCAGCCCGCGGCCCGCGAGCCGCGCCAACTGCGCCGCCGGCTCGCAGACGACCAGCCAGACCTCGTCGCACAGGGTCGCGAGGCCAGCTTCGACGAGCTTGATCGCCTCGATGACGACGCCCGGCGCCTTGGCCACGTCCGCCGCGATCACCTTCTCGAGGATCTTCGGACGAACCGCGGGGTGGACGATTCGCTCGAGCCGGCGCAATGCCTCGGGGTCGCCAAAGACGACGCGGCCCAGGCTGGCTCGGTCGAGCGTGCCGTCCGGCTGGACGAGATCCCCGCCGAACTCGCCGACGACCGCATCGAAGCCGGCCGTCCCGGGCTCCACGACCTCGCGAGCGACGTCGTCCGCGTCGATCACCGTCAGGCCGTACTCCGCCAGCCAGCCGGCCACCGCCGACTTGCCGCAGCCGATCGGCCCGGTGAGGCCGATCCGGATGGCCTTCACGGGGCGCGCTCCTCGACGGCGAGCCATGTCTCCTCGGCGGCGGCCAGCGCCGCCTCGACGTCGGCCAGCTCGCTCGTGACGCGTCGGAGCTCGACGAAATTCGCCTGGGTCGAGGGATCGCCCATCGCCAGCTCCAGATGGTTCTTCCGGAGCCCCAGCCGGGTCAGCTCGGCATCGGCGGACTCGCGCTGGCGGCGGTACGCATCCTTGGAGAGCTTCGGGCCGCGGGCTCGCGGTGCCCGAGCCGGCGTCGCCGGCGCGAAGGCGGACGCACGCGCACGAAACCCCGAGGTCGCCCGACCGCCGTTGGTCGCCGCGTGCGTGGGATCGATCGTCGCGCGGGCCACACCGCGGCCACCCGTCGGCCGGAGCCGCGCGGCCTCCTGTTCTCGTGCGGCCTGGACCGTCCAGCCACCCGACACGGCCTCGCGCCACGCGCGATAGCCGCTATCGAACGGGACGACGAGGCCGTCGTCGACGACCCACAGCCGCTCGCAGACCGTCTCGAGGAAGCGCCGGTCGTGCGAGACGACGAGCATCGTCGCCGGCGTCGACAGGAGGAACGCCTCGATCGCCTCCCGGGCCACGATGTCGAGATGGTTCGTGGGCTCGTCGAGCAGGTAGAGGTTCGACGGCATGACCCCAAGCAGCGCGAGCTCCAGCCGCGAGCGCTCGCCGCCGGACAGGAGGCGGACCTCCTTGAGGACATCGTCGCCGCGGAAGAGGAACCTCGCCAGGTACGAGCGACCCTCGCCGGCCGTGACCGACGCGGCCTGGAGCATGACGTCGAGCACGGTCTCGCCCGGGAAGCCCGCGGCCCGGAGCTGCGCCAGATAGCCGAGCTGGGTGCCCGTCCCGAACGTGACCGCGCCGTCGAGCGGCGGCAGCTCGCCGGCGATCGTACGGAGCAGGGTCGTCTTGCCGGCGCCGTTCGGGCCGACGATCCCGATTCGCTCACCGCGCCGGGCCGCCAGGAAGTCCGCGTGGGCAACGGCCCTGGGCGGTTCGGGCGGCCGGAGGTAGCCGACGTCGAGCTCGTCAAGCCGGACGACCGTCTCGCCCGATCGAGCCGGGCCGGCGACGAGCAGCCCTTCGCCGGGCAGCCGCAGCTTGCGGCGCGCCTTCGGTGCCTCGACCCGAGTCTCCTCGAGGCGCTCGAGCCGGGCCTCGTGCTCGTGCATCTTCGCGAACTTGCGGTGGCTCCGGTAGCGCTGCACGAGCTCGCGCTCGCGCGCGATCTGCTCCTCGTGGGTCTCGGCGTCCTTCGAGGCGCGGACGTCACGTTCCTCGCGCTGGCGGTGGTAGGCGCTGTAGTCGCCCCGGAAGGTCGTGAGCCGCCGGTCGCGGAGCTCCCAGATCCGGTTAACCGTCGCATCGAGGAAGGCCCGGTCGTGGGAGGCCACGACGAGCGAGCCGGCGCGGCGCCGGGGGTGCTCCTCGAGCCACTCGAGCGCCCCGATGTCGAGGTGGTTCGTCGGCTCGTCGAGAAGGAGCAGGTCCGGCTGGGCGACGACGAGCCGGGCGAGCGCGGCCCGGGTCTGCTCGCCGCCGGAGAGCGACGTCGGCGGGCGGTCTCGATCCGCGGTCGTGAACCCGAGGCCCGACAGCGCCTCGTCGACCCGGAGGTCGAGGGTGTAGCCGCCGGCGGCCTCGAAACGATGCTGGAGTGTCGCGTAGTCGGGCTCGCCGGCGCGACCGGCGTGCTCCAGTGCCTCGAGCTCGCGGCCCATCTCCTCGACCGCCGACGCGCCGTGGCGCACGGCCGCGTGCACGTCGGGCGCGGCCATGAACCCCGCGTCCAGGTGGGCCTCCTGCGCGAGCAGGCCGAGGGTCAGGCCGCGCTTGCGAGCGACGACGCCGCCATCCGGCTCATCGAGCCCGGCGGCGATCCGGAGGAGGGTCGTCTTGCCGGCCCCGTTCGGGCCGACGAGGCCGATCCGGTCGCCCATCGCAATCGCGGCGTCGATCCGGTCGAGGATGACGAACGTCCCGACCTCGCGGGTCACGCCCTGAAGCCGCAGCACGGACATCAGCCGGCACCGGTCCCGTCAGCCGCCGGGCCGGCAGGTCGCGTGCCGACAGCTGCGCCGGCCCCAGCCCGTGCCTTGGCACGCCGGGTGGCCGCCGCCCGCCGGGTTCGCTCGGCTCGCGCCTGGGCGGAGCCATCGGGTCGACGGCCGACCTCGCCGTCGAGGTCCCGGGTCAGGTCGGTCCAGCGGGCGCCCGGACGACCGGGCTCGCGCCCGGCCTTCGGGACCATGCCCCGCAGGATCGCCGCCGCTCCCGCGCGATCCGCAGCGGGCAGGCGCTGGCACCACGAGCAGAAGTGCGTCGCCCGGCCACCGACGACGATCCGCCGGATCGGCCGGCCGCATCGGGCACAGGGCTCGCCCGCGCGCTGGTAGACGAGCAGCCGCTCCTGCATCGAGCCGTCGCCCTCGGGCGCCGTGTAGTCGTCCACGGACGAGCCGCGCCGAACGACCGCTTCGGTGAGGATCCGTCGCAGCTCCCGGTAGAGCCGCCCGCCGTCACCCGGCCCGAGCGTCGCGGCGGACCGCAGCGGATGGAGCCGTGCGGCCCACAGCGCCTCGTCGGCGTAGATGTTCCCGACGCCGGCGATGAAGGCCTGGTCCATCAGGATCGGCTTGAGCCGGCCCTTCTTCGCGCGGAGCCGGCGGTTTAACGTCCGGACCGTGAAGGCCGCCTCGAGCGGCTCGGGCCCGAAGCCCTTGAAGGTCTTGGAACCGCCGAGCTCGCCGCGCAGGTCGCCGCCGGCAGCCGCGTCACGGTGGGCGATCCCGACACGGCCGAACTTGCGGATGTCGCGGAACCGCAGCTCCCGCCCGTCGTCGAAGGCCATGACGAGCCGGACATACGGATCGAGCGATTGGGTCGCCGGCACGACGAAGAGCTGGCCGGTCATCTTGAGATGGATGGTGATCGCGCCGCCGTCATCGAGGTCGAGCACGACGAGCTTCGCCCGCCGTGAGGTTGCCGTGATGGTGCGGCCGAGAACTGCCGCCCCGAATGCCGAGGGATCCTGGGAGCGCAGGGTCCGGAGCCACGAGACCCGAACGTCGCTGATCCGGGCACCGACGACCAGCCCGCGCAGGTCGCGGGCCACGGTTTCGACCTCGGGCAGCTCCGGCATCCGGGGCGCTCAGGCGACCGTCTCGACGGGTGCCTCGTCCGCCTCGGCCAGGATCGCGTCGCGGCGCGAGATCGGCGTCATCGTGTCCCAGTCGGAACCGACCTTGATGTCGACCGTGAGCGGGACGTCGAGCGGCAGGGCGCTTTCCATGGTTTCCCGGAGCACCGGCACCAGCCGATCGACCTCGTCGCGCGGGACCTCGAGCAGCAGCTCGTCGTGGACCTGGAGCAGGGCACGGGCCTGGAAGCCCTCGTCCGTCAGGCGCTCGGCGAGCCGGATCATCGCGATCTTCACGATGTCCGCCGCCGTGCCCTGGATCGGCATGTTGATGGCCATCCGCTCGCCGGCCCCGCGCAGCGCGCCGTTCGCGGCGTGGAGCTCCGGGATGTGGCGCTTCCGGCCGAGGAGCGTCGTGACGTAGCCCTGGCGCCGGGCCGTCTCCTTGATGTGGAGCATGTAGTAGCTGATGCCCGAGTACGCGGCGAAATAGGAGTTGATGAACTCCTGGGCCTCCTCGCGGCTGATCCCGGCGCGAGTCGAGAGGCCGTAGTCGCTCATGCCGTAGGCGAGGCCGAAGTTGACCATCTTCGCCATCGATCGCTCGCCGAGGGTGATGTCCTCTGGCGCCTTGTGGAGGACCCGCGCCGCCGTCTCGCGGTGGATGTCGGCCTGGCGCGCGAAGGCGTCCTTGAGGTGCTCGTCGCCGGAGACGTGGGCGATGATCCGGAGCTCGATCTGGGAGTAGTCCGCTGCCAGCAGCACGGTGTCCGCTGTCCCGGCGACGAAGGCCCGCCGGATCCGCCGCCCGAGCGGCGTGCGGATCGGGATGTTCTGGAGGTTCGGGTCGGACGAGGAGAGCCGGCCGGTAGCCGCCACGGCCTGGTGGAAGGTCGTGTGGACCCGGCCGTCGTCGGCGATCAGCGTCGGCAGGGCCTCGACGTACGTCGAGCGGAGCTTCGTGTAGATCCGCCAGTCCAGGACCGGCTGGATGACCGGGTGAACGCCCACGAGCTCCTCGAGCACGGAGGCATCCGTCGAGTAGCCGGTCTTCGTCTTGCGGCCCTTGGGCAGCTGCAGCTCCCCGAACAGGATGTCGCCGAGCTGCTTGGGTGACCCGATCGTGAACTCGTGCCCGACCGCGTCGAAGATCTCGCGCTCCAGGCGGCTGATCTCGGCGTTGAACTCCCGGTAGAGCTCGGCCAATGCCTCGAGGTCGACGGCGATCCCGTCGGCCTCCATGCGCGCCAGGACCGGCACGAGCGGCAGCTCGATCTCGCGGTAGAGGCGCTCGAGGCCGGACTCCGTGAGGGCTCGCGCGAGCGGGTCGCGAGCCGTCAGCGCGGAGAGCGCCTCCAGCCCGGCGCGATGTACCGGCTGGAGCTCCTTCGGCGGCGGCAGCACGAGGTTCAGCCGCTCCGCCACGACGTCGGCGATGGTCTGCGACCGGAGCGCCGCGTTGAGCACGTAGGCCGCGATCTGGGTGTCGAAGGCGATGCGCGTCACGGGCGCCGCCCGATCGGCGGCGAACCTCGGCACGAGGATCGGCTTGGCCTCGTGCGCGACGATCGGCACATCCGCGGTCTCGACGAGCCGGCGCAGCGCGCCCGCGTCCTCGGCCTCGGCCGCCGCGATGACGCGGCCATCCGCGCCGGCCACCGCGAAGGCGAGCGCCTGGCCCCGGCGCGGGCGCGGGTCGTCGAACACGATTGCGGCGCCGACTGCCTCATGGGTCGCCAGCCACGTGCCGACCGCCTCGAGGTCTGCCGCAGCGACGATCTCGATCCGGCCCGGGTCGGCGATCGTCGCGGCCAGGGCCGTCGGCAGGTCATCGAACCGTTCCGGCTCGCGGGCGGCGCCATTGCCGGCCGCGCCGCCGACGCCCGCCGCGGGTGATCTCGTGACGTGATCGAAGTCGAGCGACAGCTGGAGGCCGTCGCCGCCGAGCGAGCCCGCCCGGATCGGTCGCCCGGAGCCCCAGCCGGCGGGTCGATCCGTGCCGACCCTCGCCGCCGGAATGTCGCCGCTGGCCGCGACCGCGCGCAGGCTCTGGGCCTTGTCGACGGCGCTCTCGCCGGTCATCGCCGGCAGGCGCTCGATGAGCGTCCGGAACTCGTACTCCCGGAACAGCCGGAGGACCGTGTCACGGTCGTAGTCGGCGAGCCGCGCGGCAGCGAGGTCCAGCGAGATGGGCAGGTCGCGCACGATCCGTGACAGCTCGCGGCCTTCGAAGACCAGTTCGCGGTGCTCGATGAGCTTGTCCCGGAGCTTCTCGGGCTTCAGGTCGGCGATCCGCTCGTAGAGCGCCTCGAGGCTGCCGTACTCGCCGATCAGCTTCGCCGCGGTCTTCTCCCCCACCCCGGGCACGCCCGGGATGTTGTCGGTGGGGTCGCCCTTGAGGGCCTTGTAATCGATCATCTGGTCCGGCCGGAGCCCGAATCGCTCGCGAATCCGGGCCGGGTCGTAGATGACGGTGTTCTCGACGCCCGAGCGGGTCGTCATCAGCCGGGTTCGATCCGAGACGAGCTGGAGCATGTCGAGGTCGACCGAGACGATCGTCGTCTCGACATTCGCCGCTTCGGCCTGGACGGTCAGCGTCCCGATGGCATCGTCCGCCTCGAAGCCGGCCAGCTCGTAGACCGGGATCCGGAGCGCCTTCACGACCTCCCGAACCTTCGGGAACTGGGCGGCGAGATCGTCCGGCATGCGCGTCCGCGTGGCCTTGTACTCGGCGTACTGCTCGTGCCGGAAGGTCGGACCCGAGAGATCGAAGGCGACGGCCACGTAGTCGGGCCGGAGGTCGGCGATCCCGCGCAGCACGATGCTGCAGAAGCCGAACACGCCGTTGACCAGCTCGCCCTTCGAGGTCGTCAGCGGCGGAAGCGCGTAATAGCCCCGATACACGAGCCCGAAGCCGTCCAGCAGCATCAGGCGTTCCATGCCTGAAGTGTACCGGCGGGCCACCCCCGGACCGGCCCGCGGCTAGTCGATCCGGCGAGCCACCGCGCGCAGCGAGATGAGGCTGACGCCAGCGACGAGGAGCACGATCGAGACGAGCGTCAGCGGCGGGATCGACGGACCGGAGCTCGTTGGACCGACGTCCTGCGCGAAGGCCTGGACCGCCGGCGTGGCTCCCGCCCTGGTCGGCGCACCGAGCGCCTCGCTGGCCGACGGCTGGGACCCGCTTGAATCGATCGAATACGGCGGCGCGAATGTCGGCTGATCCTTCGGGCCGCCCGCCACCTCCGTGGAGCTCGCCGGCCCGGGATAGTACGCCTGTGCCGGGCTCTGGCTCGATGCGGCTGCAGCGCCACCGACGGCGCTGCCGACCTGGTTGAGTGCCGTCCCGGCAGTCTCGAAGCCGAGTGGAACCGTGCTGAGGAGGATGCCGGCGATGCCGAGCGTGGTGAGGACCCCCGCGAGCGGCCGCAGTGCCGGCATGCCGGAGGTCCCGAACGGCCGCAGGATCGCGCGCCACAGGCCGCCGCCGCGAAGGCGCGTCGCGTCGCCGACCGTCAGGCGCATGTCGCGTGGCGCAGGGAGGCTCGTCGGCAGGTCGGCCAGAGCCAGAGCGAGGGCTCGAAGATCCTCGGCAATCGCGGCGCAGTCCGCGCAGCTCGCGATCATCGCCTCGACGGTCGCCTGGGTGGCGGGATCGGGATCGCGATCGGCGACCGCGGCCAGGAGCACGAGGTCGTGGGTCGAGTGAGGCATGGCGCCTCGCGGCGTGGGATCGGCGGGCATCTCGCCCGTCGGACGGCTCGCGCGATCGATCGGTTCCCGGTCAGCCACGGAACAGGTCCATCCGGTCGGTGAGGAGGTCCCGCAGCGCGAGCCGCCCGCGGTGGATCCGTGACTTGACGGTCCCGAGCGAGACGCCCGTCAGCTGCGCGATCTCGCCGTAGTCGTAGCCCTCGACGTCGTACAGGACGATCGCCGTGCGCTGATCCGTGGTGATCGCAGCGAGCGCGCCCGAGAGGGCCGTGTGGCGCTCGGATGCGAGGGAGGTGGTCACCGGATCGGCGGAGGCATCGGCCGGAGGCTGCCAGCTCTCATCCTCCAGCTCCGGGTACGGATCCGCGGGCCGACGCTTCTTGAAGCGCTGGGCATCCATGGCGGCGTTCACCGCGATCTTGCTCAGCCACGACCGGACGAGACCGCCGCGGAAGGCACCGAGGTGCTTGAAAGCGTGGAAGAACGCCTCCTGGACCGCATCAGCTGCCTGGTCGCGGTCCGGGACCATCCGGACGACGAGCGCGAAGAGCCGATGCTGGTAGCACAACACGAGGTCGTTGAAGCCGTCGAGGTCGCCCGACCTGGCTCGCTCGAGCAGGATCAGGTCGCGGCGCTGGACGGGGTCGTCCGCGACCGTCGTCGCGCGTGGGTCCTCCACGGCCGGGGGCGCCCTCCGGACGGCGATCAGGCCCGGAACCGCCGGGTCGAGGATGGGCGAGTCTAGCATCGGGTCTGCCTCGGACGGCCGAGGATGGCGGGCGGTTCCACGGGGTTTTGGGCCAGGCGGCGGCGTACGATCGCTCACTCCGGGGGCGTGGACGGCACCGAGGACGGGGGCGTGATGGGAGGGTCGCCGTGACACGCGAGCTTGCGTTCCGGGTCACTGTTCACGTCGGGACCGCCGTGCTCATCGCGGGGTGGCTCGCGCTGGCCCTGGCCGGCCCCGGCCTGGCCGCGACGGAAAGCGGACCTGCGAGCTCGTCCGGCAACACCACGCTGATCGTGGCCGGGCTCATCGGTGTCGCCATCGCGGCGATCTGGCTCCTCAAGCCGACTGGCAAGCGACGACCACCGGCCGAACCACGGGCCAACGAGACCCCGCGGTCCGCACAGGGTCCACCGAGCCCGCCCGAGAGCGACGAGCCGGGACGACCCAACTCCTAGGATCGACGACGCGCGCCCGCTAGGATGGCGGCCGGGCCGGGGTGGCGGAATCGGCAGACGCTATGGTCTCAAACACCATTGAGGGAAACCTCGTGAGGGTTCGAACCCCTCCCCCGGCACCAGAAGCTTGCCAGCTGCGTGGCAGCCAGGCCACCGCCTTCGGCATCACCGTGGTTAGGCCAGGCCGAGGTCGACGATCCCCTCCCCCACGCGGCGGTGGATCTCGGCGAGCAGCTCGGCGTCGTACGCCACGGGTGTCCGGAGCGGCATCGGCAGGATCGCGCCGGCCGGGCCCGGGACGTGGACGATCACCTGCGTCTCGCCGGGCCGGTCGCGGATCACCTGCCGCAACGCCTCCATGGCCGGCACCATCTGATCGGCGGGGCCGCGGGTGAACCGGACGTGGAGGATCCGCGCGACCGGGTCGAGAGGCACGGTTGGGCTCGCCGCATCAACGGCCGCGCGCTCGCGGGCTTCGTCCGGCAGCGCGGGCTCGTCGTCGCCCTCGACCGCCGCGGAGCCCTCGAAGTCGCCGTGCGTCGGGACCGGCTCCGGCGGCGCGATGGGTGGCAGCTCGGTAGCGACCGGCGCCGTGCCGGCCACGGTCGATGGACGCGCAGCGGCGAGCTCCAGCGGTCCGGCGTCAGGGCTGCGGCCGCCCCGAAGCGGCGAAACGTACGCGATCTCGGGCCGGCGTCCGAGCCCGGGCCTTCCTCCGGCGCTCGCAGCGAGACCATCCGATCGGCCGCCGCCGCTGGGGGCGGGGCCATTGCCATTCGTGGCATGGCCATTGCCACTCGCCGACGCGGTGCCGCCGGCCGGGGTCCATCGCTCCACGGGTCGAGGCGGGAAGGCCGACGGGCCGGATGACACCGGCGTGGGTGCGCCGGGACCGACCGGGACCCGACGCCGCGCCTGGCCTCGATCGCCCGCGGCCACCTGGCTGGCGAACGCCTCCGGCCCGAGCGCGACCGCGTCCTCCCAGGTCAGGACGAGGTCCGCCAGCAGCGAGACCTCTTCACCGCGATGGTCGACCTTGCCCGCCACGACGAGGATCGCGCCCTCGGACCAGGTCCCGAGCGTCTGCTCGTAGAGCTTCGGGAAGACGACGACCTCGAGCGAGCCCTGGAGGTCCTCGAGGGTCACCGCGGCCATCGTGGCGCGGGCTCGGGTGATGATCGTGCGCGAGCCGACCACGATCCCGCAGACGACGAGCCGCTGGCCGTCGAGCGATTCCTCCCGGAGGTCGCCGGAATAGGCCGTGACGAACTCGCTGACCCGGTCCGCCACCTCGCCCATCGGGTGCTCCGAGAGGTAGAGCCCCAGCAGCTCCTTCTCCCAGCGGAGGCGTTCCCGGACCGGCGCCTCGGGCACCTGCGGGAGCGGCCGGTCGAAGACAGTCACGTCCTCGACTGCGAGATCGAACAGCGACGTCTGGCCCGTGACCCGGTCACGCTGCGTCGCCTGGCCGGCGGCCATCGCGTCGTCGATGCCCTCGAGGATCTGGGCGGGATGGCCGAACGCCGCCAGGGCGCCGACCTTCGCCAGCGACTCGAGGACCTTGCGGTTCGTGAGCCGCAGGTCAATTCGGGTGCAGAAGTCGGCCAGCGACCGGAACGGCCCGTCGGCCTCGCGGGCCGCGACGATCGACTCGATGGCGCCCTGGCCGACGTTCTTGACGGCCAGGAGCCCGAACCGGATCGCCTCATCCTCGACCGTGAACTCGACCGCGGAGCGCGCAACGTCCGGCGGCCGGACCTCGATACCGAGGCGGCGGCACTCCGCTACCGCCGCCGCAACCTTCTCCTCGCTGCTCCGGAACGCCGAGAGGACGCTGGCCATGAAGTCGACCGTGTAGTTCGCCTTGAGATAGGCCGTCTGGTACGCGATGAGGCCGTAGCAGGTCGCATGGGCCTTGTTGAACCCGTACCGCTCAAATGGCTGGAACGCCGCGAAGACCGCGTCGATGACGTTCGGCGGCACGCCGCGCTCGGCGGCCTGGGTGACGAACTTCTCCTTCTGCGCACGAAGGAGCGACGACTTCTTCTTCCGGATCGCGTACCCGAGCGTGTCCGCCTCGGGCCCGGTGAAGCCGCCGAGGGCGATCGCCGCGGCCATGATGTCTTCCTGGTAGACGAAGATCCCGTAGGTCCGCTGGAGGAACGGCTCCAGCAGCGGGTGGAGGTAGGTCACCGCCTCCTGGCCATGCTTGCGCCGGATGTAGGCCGGGATGTTGTCCATGGGGCCGGGGCGGTAGAGGGCGACCATCGCCGCGAGGTCGAAGACCGACGTCGGGCGGAGCTCCCGGACGTAGCGCCGCATGCCCGCCGACTCCAGCTGGAAGATGCCCGTCGTCTCGCCCGAGGCGAGGAGCTCGAAGGTCTTCGGGTCGTCCAGCGGGATCCGGTCGAGGTCGATGTCCACGCCGCGGTGGGCCTTGATGAGGTCGACCGCGTTCTTGAGGATCGTGAGGTTCGAGAGGCCCAGGAAGTCGAACTTCAGGAGGCCCAGCGCCTCGATCGCATGCATCTCGTACTGGGTCATAAGCGCGTCGGAGTTCGTCGCCTTCTGGAGCGGCATGAGCTCCGTGAGCGGCTCGTCCGAGATGACAACGCCGGCGGCATGGGTGGAGGCGTTGCGGGCCACGCCCTCGAGCTGCTTCGCGAAGTCGATGATCGACTTCACGCCGGGCTCGGTCTCGTACTGCTCTCGGAGCTGGGGGCTCATCTCCAACGCTTCGTCGAGCCGGATCCCGAGCTGGTTCGGGACGGCCTTCGCGACCCGGTCGACGTCGCCGTAGGAGTGACCCAGGACGCGGCCGACGTCGCGGATCGCGGCCCGGGCGAGCATCGTGCCGAAGGTGATGATCTGGGCGACGTGGTCCTGGCCGTACTTGCGGCTGACGTAGGCGATGACCTCGTCCCGCCGGTCGTCCTGGAAGTCGACGTCGATGTCCGGCATCGTCACCCGGTCGGGGTTCAGGAACCGCTCGAACGGGAGGTCGTAGGCGATCGGGTCGACGGGCGTGATGCCGAGGGTGTACGTGACGATCGATCCGGGGGCGCTGCCCCGGCAGGTCGTCTGGATGCTCTGCTCACGGGCGTAGCTGATGAAGTCGGCGACGATGAGGAAGTAGCCGGCGTAGCCCATCCTGGTAATGACGCCGAGCTCGTAGTCGAGGCGGTCCTGGAGGGCGGCGGTGACGGTCCCGTAGCGCCACGCCAGCCCGCGCTGGCACTCCTTCTGGAGCCATGACTCGACCGTCTCGCCGGCGGGCACCGGGAAGTGCGGGATCCGGAGCGTGTTGAGGGGCAGCTCGACGTCGCACATCTCGGCGATGCGCTTGGTGTTGCGGAGGGCCTCGGGCTGGTCCGGAAACAGCGCCGCCATCTCGGTCGCGGACTTCAGGTAGAAGTCCTGCGTCTCGAACTTCATCCGACCGGGTGTGTCGAGATTCGAGCCCGTGCCGACGCACAGCAGGACGTCGTGCGCAGCCGACTGCTCGCGCCGGACGTAGTGGAGGTCGTTGGTGACGACCAGGGGCAGGCCGGCTTCCGGCGCGAGGCGCAGGAGCTGCTCGTTGAGGCGCCGCTGCTCCGGCAGGCCATGGTCCTGGAGCTCGAGGAAGAAGCGGTCCTTGCCGAGGATGTCACCGTACTCGCCGGCGAGGGTCCGGGCGAGCTCCCAGTCCTGGGCTTCCAGGGCCCGCGGGACCTCGCCGTTGAGGCAGGCCGACAGGCCGATGAGGCCCTCGCTGTGGCGGGCGAGGTGCTCCCGATCGATCCGGGGCTTGTAGTAGTAGCCGTCGATGTGGGCGTCGGTGACGAGCCGGCACAGGTTGCGGTAGCCGGTCAGGTCCGTCGCGAGCAGGATGAGGTGGAACGGCTGGGCGTCGGCCTTGCCCTCGCGATCGGTCATCGAGCGACGGGCGACGTAGGTCTCGACCCCGATGATCGGCTTGATGCCCTTCTGGGTCGCCGCCTGGTGGAAGGCCACCGAGCCGTAGAGCGCCCCGTGGTCCGTCAGGGCGAGGCTGTCGAAGCCCTTCGTGCTCGCCTCGTCGACGAGGTCGGTGATCCTCGCCAGCCCATCGAGGAGGCTGAACTCCGAATGGGTATGGAGATGGACGAAGTCATTCGACGCGAGGGTCATCGGGGGGCCAATGGTAGCCATCCCGGCGGTCGGCCGGACCGTCGCGTCAGCCCTCCAGCAGCCGCCTGACGACCGGCTCGATCCGGTCGACCCACAGGCCGTACTGGCGGCCGCTTGGATGGAGGCCGTCGCCCGCGACGAGTGACCGATCCTCGCCGCCGCGGACCGAGATGTCGTGGATGTCGACGACCGGGAGGTTCCGCCGGCCGAGGACACGCGTGAAGATCGCGTTGTAGCGCCGGATCTGGGCGGACCGAACCACGGGGTCGCCGTAGTCCCGGCCGGCCGGCGTGACGGTGTAGTCCGGGGTCGTCACGCCGAAGAACCGGGCCATGCTGATCCGGGCCGCCACGGCGTCGAGAATCCGATCGAGGTTGCGCTCGTATTCCGCCTCCCCGACGCCCTGGATGACGTCATTCGTCCCGATGAGGAGCGAGGCCGTCTCCGGGCCGAGCCGCTCCAGCTGCGGCAGCTCCACGGCGATGACGTCGCGCGACGTGAAGCCATTGACCGCCGGGTTGCCGACGAGCTCGAGCCGCGGCCTCTCGCCCGCAACCGCAGCCTTGGCGGCGAGCCGTGCCACGAGCTGGTTCGGCCAGCGCTCCGCGACCGGGACAGAGGTCCCGATCGTGTACGAATCCCCGAGCGCCACGTACCGCATCGGGGCGAGGATGCCACGCACGAGTTGCCCGCCGGTGGGCCACCTCGTACGATGCGCCGGGACAGCCGCCATGAGGTGGGCGACCGTGGTCGGTCCCCGCGTTCTGCGCCGATCTTCGGACGGCCTGCAGCGGGATCGACACTGGAGGAGGACACATGCGCACCCGTTCAATCGGGCTCACGCTGTTCGCGAGCGCCGCGCTCGTGGTCAGCGCCTGCACCGCCGGCGCTACGCCCGCGCCGTCGCAGGGCTCGTCGGAGACGCCGTCGAGCGCCCCGACCGAGGCCGCCACGCCGGCGCCGTCGTCGTCGCTGAAGATCGGCGTCGTCACGGACGTCGGGACCGTTGACGACAAGAATTTCAACCAGTTCTCGTTCGAGGGCGCCCAGAAGGGCGCGGCCGACATCGGCGCCCCCGCGCCACAGGTGACCGTCCCGAAGGACGCGTCCGAGTACAAGGCGGACATCCAGGCATTCGTCGACCAGGGCTACAACATCATCGTCACGGTCGGGTTCAACCTGACCAACGACACCGCCGCCGAGGCCAAGGCCAACCCGGACGTGTGGTTCATCGGTGTCGACCAGGCCGCGTGCGTCGATGCCAATGGCGACGTCGATCAGACGTTCGCCTGCAAGGGCGACGCGTCGAAGCTGCTGCCGAAATACATCGGCCTCCAGTACCAGGAGGACCAGGCGGGCTACCTCGCCGGGATCGTCGCCGGCAGCATCTCCACGAGCAAGGTCGTGGGCGCGATCGGCGGCATCAACCTGGTGCCCGCCGTCGTGCGCTACATCCAGGGCTACCAGCTCGGCGCGGAGTCGGTCGGCATCACGGCCGCCAATGTCAAGACGGCGTACGTCTCGACCTCGGACTTCAACGTCGCCTTCAACGACCCGGGCACCGGCAAGACGTTTGCCACCCAGTTCATCCAGACCAACCACCCCGACGTCCTGTTCCAGGTCGCCGGCAAGACCGGCAACGGCGTCCTCGAGGCCGCCTGCGCCGCCCAGATCCACGGCATCGGCGTCGATGTCGACCAGTGGCTGTCGCTGAGCGCCGACACGACCCCGACCTACAACTGCATCGTCACGTCGGCCGAGAAGCACCTGTCGAGCTCGGTCGAACAGACCATCAACGCCATCGCCGCCGGCTCCGCCGTTGGCGGTGTCCTCCACTTCAACGCCACGAACGACGGGATCGGCGCCTCGGCCGAACATGACGGCAAGGGCCTGATCACGTCCGACATCCAGGCGAAGCTGGACGCCGCCCTCGCGGCCATGAAGGCCGGCACGCTCACCACGTGCCCGGCCACCTGCGGCCAGCCGTAAGGCACCGCCGGGCGATTGCCATTCGAGCGGGCCGCGATTCGTCGCGGCCCGCTCGATCCATTTCCAACGCCGGCAGCGTGACCGGCTGACACGGAGCAGCCTCGCGTGACGAACGTCCCACCGACGACGATCGCGCCACCGGAGGAGGTCCCGCCTCCGCCGCCCGTTCCCGCCCTCGAGATGCGGGGCATCACCAAGCGCTACCCCGGCGTCGTCGCCAACGACCGGATCGACCTGGACGTCAAGCCCGGCGAGATCCATGCCCTGCTCGGCGAGAACGGCGCCGGCAAGACGACGCTCATGAACATCCTCTACGGCCTGGCTCGACCGGACGAAGGCGAGATCCTGCTCGACGGCAAGGTCGTGGACATCGCCGGACCGTCCGACGCGATCGCCCGCGGGATCAGCATGGTCCACCAGCACTTCATGCTCGTGCCGGTCCTGAGCGTCGCCGAGAACATCATCCTCGGCGAGGAGATCACCCGGGCCGGCGGGTTCCTCGACCGCGCCGCGGCCCGCGATCGGATCGCGAAGCTGGCGGAGCAGTTCGGCTTCGACGTCGACCCCGACGCCCAGGTCGCGAAGCTGTCGGTCGGCCAGCAGCAGCGCGTCGAGATCCTGAAGGCGCTCTACCGCGACACCCGGATCCTCGTCCTCGATGAGCCCACGGCGGTCCTGACGCCCCAGGAGACGGACGAGATCTTCCTCCTCCTGCGGCGCCTCGCCGAGAGCGGCCGCAGCATCATCTTCATCAGCCACAAGCTCTACGAGGTCCTCGCGATCGCCGACCGGATCACGGTCATCCGGCGCGGGCGGGTCGTCGGCGAGCGGCTGCCGAAGGCGACGACCGAGGACGATCTCGCGGAGCTGATGGTCGGCCGCGAGGTGATGCTCTCGGTCGATCGCGGTGAGTCGCACCCCGGTGCCGTGGTCCTGGCGATCGACGACCTGCGGGTCAAGGACGATCGCGGACGCGAGGTCGTGCGCGGCGTCAGCCTCCAGGTCCGGGCCGGCGAGATCCTGGGAATCGCCGGCGTGGCCGGCAACGGCCAGGACGAGCTCGTCGAGGCGATCATCGGGTTGCGCAACGTCTCGGGCGGCACCGTGACCCTCGCCGGGCAGGACGTCACCTCGGCCGCGCCACGCCAGATGCACGATCGGGGCGTCGCGTACGTCCCGGCTGACCGCCACCGCTACGGGCTGATCCTGTCGTTCTCGATCGCGGACAACCTCGTCCTCAACCGTTACAACCGGCCGCCATTCGCGCGCGGCATCGTGCGCAACGACGCGGCCGTCCTCGAGGAAGCGACGCGGGCGATCGGCCAGTACGACATTCGGACGCCATCGGCCACGATCCCCGCCGGCACGCTGTCGGGCGGCAACCAGCAGAAGGTCGTCGTCGCCCGCGAGTTCGATCGCGATCTGACGCTGCTCGTCCTCGACCAGCCGACCCGCGGGCTCGACGTCGGCAGCATCGAGTTCATCCATCGCCAGATCATCGCGAAGCGCAATGCCAGCACGGCGGTCCTGCTCGTGTCGGCCGAGCTGGACGAGATCCTCGAGGTGTCCGACCGGATCGCGGTCATGTACGGCGGTCGCCTGGTCGGCGAGATGGACGCCCGGACCGCCGACAAGAACGAGGTCGGCCTGGTCATGGCGACCGGCGGCCGGACCGCCCAGGCCAGCAGAGGCGCCGCCGAAGACGGCGCGGCGGGCGTCTCGACCGGCTCGGGAGAACCTCCGGCATGACCGGGTTGCGCAACGCTCTGCGCCAGATCTGGGCGACGATGGCCCTGCCGCTCCTGGCGATCGTCATGGCGCTCGTTGCGGGGGCCGTGGTCATCATCCTGTCGAGCGCCCTCGTCCCGGGCCACGGCTTCGATCCGGGCCTGCCGCTGACGGCCTACAAGGCCCTCTTCGAAGGTTCGCTCGGGACGGACAACGCGCGAGTCGAAACCCTGGTCCAGGCCGCGCCGTTGCTCCTCGCGGCGCTCGGCATCGGCCTCGGCTTCAAGGCCGGCCTCTTCAACATCGGGGCCCAGGGCCAGTTCCTCATGGGCGCGATCGCGGCCGTCGCCGCGGCCGGGGCGCTCAAGGGCGACGGCGCGCTCGTCGCGATCCCCCTGTCACTCCTTGCCGGCTGCGCCGCCGGTGCGGCGTGGGGGCTCATCCCGGGCTTCCTGAAGGCCGTGTCCGGGGCCCACGAAGTCGTCACGACGATCATGCTCAACTTCATCGCGCTGGCCCTGCTCTCGTTCCTGGTGTCCGGCCCGCTTCGGCTGCCCAAATCCCCGCAGCCGGTCACCGCCCCGGTCTCCGACGCCGCGCTGCCGATCTTCATCGGCCGGGACGGCCACATCGGCATCATCCTCGCGTTCCTCGCCGTGCCGGTCGTGTGGTTCCTGCTGTTCCGCACGACCCGCGGCTTCGAGATCCGGGCGGTCGGGGCGAACCCCGATGCGTCGCGCTACGCCGGCATGAAGCCACGCCGGCTGATCATCCTCACGATGACGGTGGCCGGCCTCTTCGCCGGGCTCGCCGGGGCCGGCAACATCCTCGGCATCAACCACCAGATGTCGGCGACCTTCAGCACGACGGTCGGCTTCGATGCGATCACCGTGGCCCTGCTCGGCCGGTCACACCCCATCGGCATCATGCTGGCCGCGCTGCTGTTCGGCGGCATGCGTGCCGGCGCGGCCCTGATGCAGATCAAGGCCGGCGTCCCGGTCGAGCTGGTGGACGTCGTCCAGTCGATCATCCTGCTGTTCCTCGTCGCGAGCCCGATCGTGCGCCGGCTGTTCCGGCTGCGGGGCGTCAAGGCCAGCCTCGGAACGACTGACACGATGGCCCGGACCTACGGCAACGAGGTCATCCGATGACCGAGATCCCGGTCCTCGGCCTTGTCATCCAGTTCGGGGCCTTCATCCTCGACCAGCTGCCGTTCATCGCCCACGCGGCTGTCGCGGTCGCGATCCCCATCGCCCTCGCCGCGATGTGCGGCGTCATGTGCGAGCGGTCGGGGGTCGTGAACATCGGGCTCGAGGGGATCATGCTCACGGCGGCCTTCGTCGCGTGGATCGCCGGGACGGTCGCCGTCGCGACCTTCGGTTCCGGCACGCCGACGCCCGTCTTCGGCATCACGCTGCCGCTCCTGATCGGGCTCGTCGCGGCGATCCTGGCGGGAATGGCCATGTCGGCGATCCATGCGTGGCTGGCGATCACCGTCCGGGCCGACCAGATCATCAGCGGCGTCATCATCAACATCGCCGCGGTCGGGATGACGGGCTACCTGAACACGCTGATCTCGAAGCAGTCGCCCGTCGGCGCCGGTGGCTTCACACCGCTCCAGCTTCCGGCCTCCGTGTCGGATCTCCCCGTGGTCGGCTGGTTGATCAACGCGATCTTCGCCCAGGGACCGATCGCGATCTCGGCGTTCGTGGTCATGATCGTGCTGCAGATCTACCTCTTCCGAACGCGCTGGGGCCTTCGGACCCGGGCGGTCGGCGAGCATCCCCGGGCGGCCGAGACGGTCGGCATCAACGTCGTCCGCCTGCGCTACCGGAACGTGATCCTGTCCGGCGCGGTCGCTGCCCTCGGCGGGGCCTACCTGAGCATGGAGCTCACGACGTCGTTCCAGGCGAACATGACCGCCGGCCGAGGCTTCATCGGGCTGGCAGCGATGATCGTCGGGCGCTGGAGCCCCGTCGGGGCGTTCGGGGCGGCGTTGCTGTTCGCCTCGTCGAAGGCCATCAGCCAGGCGATCATCTTTGCGGCGCCCGCCAACGACCTGGGCAAGTTCCTGGCGAGCATCCCGTCGCAGCTGTACGACGCCCTGCCGTACCTCGTGACGATCATCATCCTGGCCGGGCTGATCGGGCGATCGATCCCGCCGGCCGCCGACGGCCAGCCATACGAGCGCGAGGCGGCAACCTGACCGGCGACGATCGCGATCTCGATGAGGCTCGCGCTTCCGCTGAAAGCGCGGCGAGCGCCGACAGCCGGAACCGGCGGGAGCGCGAGGCCCGTCGGCTTCGGGAGCTCATCGACTTCGAGGACGGCAAGCTCGCGATTCCCGTGCTCGACGCCGAGGCCATCCGGGAGCTGTTCCGGACGAGCCGCCGGATCGCCGTGATCGGCGCGAGCAGCAACCCGGCGCGGCCCTCGAACGGCGTCTTTCGCTACCTCCGTCGGGCCGGCTACGACGTCGTCCCCGTGTCCCCGACGGAGACCGAGGTCGACGGGGTCCCGGCCTGGCCGACGCTCGCCGAGGCGGTGGCCGGGAACGGGCCCTTCGACATCGTCGACGTGTTCCGCCGAGCCGAGTTCTGCGCCGGCCACGCCCGCGAGGCCGTCGCGGCGGGAGCCCGCTGCCTGTGGCTCCAGCTGGGCATCGTGAGCGTCGAGGCAGCCGAGGTCGCGCTCGCGGGGGGGCTCCAGCTCGTCATGGATCGCTGCACGAAGGTCGAGCACGCCCGCCTCGGGCTTTGACCGAACGCGACCCGGGCTACTTGAGGAAGAGGCCCACCAGCACGGCGACGACCCCGACCCCGGCGATCGCGGCGTCGATCCGCAGGCGAGACCGGAGCATCTCGATCGCGACCGACGCCCCCGTCGGGCCGGTGTCGCGCAGGCCGCCGCGCCAGGCCTCATAACGGGCGATATTCTGCTCCTGGGCCTTCAGCGCCCGATACCGGCCCCAGGGTCCGCGGGCTCGGGCCAGCCCGATCGCCACGAGCACGACACCCGCAGCTGCGATGGCCAGGCCGGTCGTGCTCACGCGCCGTCCCCGAGACGCTGGCGCAGGGCGGCCTCTGCCGCGGCGGCGTTGGCCTGGCCGCGGGTCGCCTTCATGACCTGGCCGACGAGGAACTTGATGGCCTGATCCTTGCCTGCCCGTACGTCGGCAACGGCGGCGGCGTTGGCGGCGATGACCTCCTCGGCCACCTTCGACAAGGCGCCGGAATCGGAGATCTGGCTGAAGCCGGAGCGCGTCACGAGGGCCGCGACCGGTGTGCCGGTCGCGGCATGCTCCTCGAGGACCGTCTTGGCGTTGGCCCGCGAGAGGCTGCCCGCATCGACGAGGCCGATGAGCGCCGCGAGCTCCGACGGCGCGGGCGCGTGGGTCAGCTGGCCGGCATTCCGCAGCCGCAGGACCTCGCCGGTGATCCAGTTCGCGACGGCCTTCGGCGAGACGCCCGGCGCGGCAGCCAGCGTCGCCTCGAGGAGCGCGGCGGCCTCGCGATCGGCGACGAGCACCCGGGCGTCGTACGGCGACAGCCCGAGCTCGGTCTCGAACCGCCTCCGCCGGGCGGCCGGCAGCTCCGGCATCGAGCCCGCGACCTCGGCCAGCCACTCCCGCGAGATTCGCAGCGGTGGCAGGTCCGGCTCGGGGAAATAGCGGTAGTCCTCGGAGGTCTCCTTGCCGCGCATTCGGTACGTGGCACCGCGGTCGTCGGACCAGCCGCGGGTCTCGAGCGACAGCGCGCCGCCCGCGTCGAGGATCCCGGCCTGCCGCTCGATCTCGTGGGCGACAGCCCGCTCGACCGATCGGAACGAGTTCATGTTCTTGACCTCGATCCGGGTCCCGAACACCTCGGCGCCGCGGGGCCGGAGCGAGACGTTCGCCTCGACCCGCATCTGGCCGCGCTCCATGTCGGCGTCGGAGGCGCCGACCGTCCGGAGCAGGAGCTGGAGCTCCTCGGCGTAGGCCCGGGCCGCCTCGGCGGATCGAACGTCCGGCTCGGTGACGATCTCCATCAAAGGCGCCCCGGACCGGTTGAAATCGACAAGGCTGAGGGGCCGCCCATCGGGGCCCGGCGCATGGACGAGCTTGGCCGTGTCCTCTTCGAGGTGCGCCCGGGTGATGCCGATCGTCACCGGCCCACTCGACGTCTCGACCGTCAGGTGGCCCTTCGAGGCCAGCGGGAGGTCGTACTGGCTGATCTGGTAGCCCTTCGGCAGGTCGGGATAGAAGTAGTTCTTCCGATCCCAGCGAGTCGCCGCGGGCGTCGATGCCTCGAGCGCCGCGCCGGTGGCGAGCACGAGCTCGACGGCGTGGCGGTTGATGACCGGCAGCGCCCCCGGCAGGCCGAGGCAGACGGGGCAGCAATGGCTGTTCGGCGGGGCGCCGTCATAGGCCGTCGAGCAGCCGCAGAACATCTTCGAGGCGGTCTTGAGCTGGCAGTGGACCTCGATCCCGATCACCGGCTCCCAGCGCTCCAGGATGTCGTCCAGGCGAGATCGGGGCTGCGCGGACGTGACCATCGGCGAAGTGTCGCATGGCGTCGGGCCGCCGTCGCGAGTGCGGATCAGGTCGCGCGAGCGCCACGGGCTCTGCGGCGGCGTCAGGCGACGGCGAGCGCCACGGGCGCTGCGGCAGCGTCAGGCGACGGCGAGCGCGACCGCCTCGGATAGTTTGAGCGAGCGACCGGCGGCCCAGGCCGCTCCGAAGGCCGCCGGCTCGAGACCGGCCCGGGCCCTCGCCACGTACGCATCCTGCTCCGGCTCCTCATCGGCGGCGCGCGGCGAGGCGAAGGCCTCGCGCATCGCCTCCGCGGCGCCGAGCAGGCGCGCGGCTGTCTCGAGCGCGCCGGCCTCGACGGCCAGGTAGGCGATGTTCTCGAGCTGGTTGGCGACCGCGCCGCGGTGTCCGAAGTGGACCCAACCGCCGATCGTCTCGCGGTACGCCGCCATCGCCTCCGCGGCGCGGTCGCCGCGGCGCAGGGCGTGGGCGAGGTCACTCCGAACCGCGAGCGTCATGCGTTCGTCGCCGACCTCGGCGAAGCGGGCGATCGCCATCCGGTAGCGCTCGACCGCCTCATCGGTTCGTCCCGTGGCGGAGAGCAGGCGACCGTGGGCATCGCCTACCGCGCCGATGATGTAGGGGCTGCCGGAGCGCCGGGCCGCGTCCTCGGCCTGCACGACCAGCGCCTCGCCGGCCGCAAGATCGTTCCTGGCCACCGTTGCGCCGAAGAAGCCCGCGGCCATGGCCAGCATCCACCACGTGCCCGTGTTCGCCGCGAGCGCGACCCCCTCCTCGAACCAGCGGGTAAGGTCCGTGCCGCCCGTGAACACGCTGGAGACCGCCATGCCGCTGTAGGCATGGAGCATCGCCGCGGGATCGCCGCTCGCCTGCGCCAGCGTGACCGCGTCCATCGCCCAGCCGAGACCCTGGCGCGCCCGGCCGCCCATTGCCGCGATCCTGCCCGCCTCGCCCATCAGCCGAGCGGCGAGCGACTGCTCCTCGGCGGTCGCGGCGGGATTCCCGAGCACGCGCTGACGGGCGATCTCGATGGCCGCCTCGAGCCGCGCATCGCTGTCGGCGGAGCCACCCGGACCGTCCAGTACGCCAGCAACGCGGTGGCGAGGCGGACGGCCTCCCACGGCGCGCCCTCAAGCGCCCACTCCAGGGCGACGCCGAGGTTCTCCGCGTCGGCGTCCATTCGATCGAGCCAATCGATCATGGCCGGCCCCCGGAGCTGCGGCTCGGCGGCGATGGCGAGCGCCTCGTAGGCCGCCAGATGCCGCGCGGCGACGGCATCGACCTCGGCCGCGGCGATGAGCTTCTCGCGGGCGTACTGCCGGATCGTCTCGAGCATCCGATAGCGAGTGGTCGGCCCTCGATCGACGATCACCAGCGAGCGATCAACCAACCGCTGGAGGCCGTCGAGCACCTCGCCCTCGTCGAGCGCGTCGGGCCCGTCGCCGACGATCCGTGCCGCCGCCTCGGCGGACCAGCCGCCGGCGAAGATCGAGAGACGGCGCAGGAGCTGGCGATCGGCGTCGTTCAGAAGGTCCCAGCTCCAGTCGATCAGGGCGTGGAGCGTCTGCTGGCGAGGTACGGCCGTCCGTCGCCCGCCCGCGAGGAGCCGGAAGCGATCGCCGAGCCGCTTTGCGATGTCGTCGGGTGACATCGCCGACACCCGGGCTGCCGCCAGCTCGATCGCGAGCGGGATCCCGTCGAGCCGGCGACAGATCTCGACGACCGACTCGACATTCCCGGACGCCAGGCTGAAGCCCGGATCGACGGCGCTGGCGCGCTCCGTGAAGAGCTTCACCGCGTCGGTCGCCGCGGCGGCATCGAGCGCGACCGCATCCGCGCGGCCGAACGTGCTCGCGACCTTCGGGCAGGACAGCGACTGCAGCTGCAGGATCGCCTCACCGGGCACGGCGAGGGCCTCGCGGCTCGTCGTCAGGATCCGCAGCCGCGGCGCGCCGGCGAGGACATGTTCGGCGACGCCGGCCACGCCATCGACAAGGTGCTCGGCGTTGTCGAGGAGCAGCAGGAGGTCCTTGTCGGCGAGGAATGCGGACACGGTCTCGAGCGCGGGCTGGCCGGGCATCTCCGAGATCCCGAGGGCCCGCGCGATCTCCGACGCGACCTGCGACGGGTCGCCGAGGGCCGCCAGCTCGGCGAGCCAGACCCCGTCCGGGAAGCGCTCGCCGACGCGAGCAGCCGCCTCGAGCATGAGCCGGGTCTTGCCCGTGCCACCCGTTCCGATCAGGGTCACGAGGCGATGGCGGCCGAGCAGTGCCTCCAGCTCCGTCAGCTCCCGATCGCGACCGACGAACGAGGTCAGCTGGACCGGCAGGTTCGTCCGGCGGGTGCTCAGCGACCGGAGCGGCGGAAACGTTCGTGGCAGGTCGTCGGTCACGACCTGGAAGACCTGCTCCGGCCGGTCGAGGTCACGCAGCCGGTGCGACCCGAGGTCGACCAGCTCGACCCGCTCCGGCAGGCGGTCGCGCGTGAGAATCGCGCAGACGGCGGAGGTCAGGACCTGCCCGCCGTGGCCGATCGATAGGATCCTGGCGACCCGGTTCAACGCCGGCCCGAAGTAGTCGCCGTCCCGGGCTTCGGCGGCCCCGGCATGGAGCGCCATCCGGACGCGTAACGGGCCGGTCTCCTGCCATCGCGCGTCGCGGAGCGCTCGTTGTGCGGCGAGGGCGCTGCCGATCGCGGACATCGGATCGTCGAAGACGGCGAGCATGCCGTCGCCGGTGGTCTTGACGATCGTGCCCCCGCCCGCCGCAACGGCCTCGCGCAGGATTCGATCGTGAATGGCCAACGCGGGACCCATGGCGACGGCGTGCTCTTCCCACAGCCGGGTGCTGCCCTCGATATCGGTAAACAGGAACGTCGAGAGGCCCGCCTCGACGTCGGTGCGTGGGCGCTCCGTCGGCTCGGCAAAGGGCTCGGCGGTCATGACGCTGCCACCCGATTCGACCTCAGGCAGCGGGGCGAGCCCGCTCGACGAACCGCCCGATCCGGCTCAGGGCCTCCTGGAGCTGCTCGTACGAGGTGGCGTAGCAGGCCCGGACGTGGCCCTCACCCGAGGGCCCGAACGCGCTCCCGGGGATGACCGCGACCCGCTCCTCCTCGAGCAGCCGCTGGGCGAACGTCTCCGAGTCGAAACCGGTCGACGAGATCCGCGGGAAGGCGTAGAACGCCCCGCGGGGCTCGAACGTCTCGAGCCCGACGGCGTTGAGGCCATCGACGAACATCCGCCGTCGCCGGTCGTACTCGGCGAGCATCCGCTCGACGTCGGGCTCGGCGTCGGTCAGCGCGACGAGCGCGGCGTCCTGGGCGACGGTCGGGGCCGACATGATCGTGTACTGGTGGACCTTGAGGATGCCCTCGACAATCGCGGCCGGGGCCGCCAGCCAGCCGACCCGCCAGCCGGTCATCGCGTAGGCCTTCGAGAAGCCCCCCATGACGACGGTCCGATCGCGCATGCCCGGCAGCGTCGAGAACAGCCGATGGTGATACGAGCCGTACGCGAGGCGGTCGTAGATCTCGTCGCTGTAGACGAGGAGGTCGTGGCGCACCGCGATGCGCGCCAGCTCTTCCTGCACGTTGGCCGGCAGGACGGCCCCGGTCGGGTTGCAGGGATAGCCGAGGAAGAGGGCCTTCGTCCGCGGCGTGATCGCCGCCTCGACGGCAGCGGGGTCGAGGGCGAAGTCGTCCTCGAAGCGGGTGGGGACGTGCACGACGCGGCCCCCGGCGAAGACGATCGCCGGCACGTAGGCGACGTAGGACGGCTCGTGGAGGATGACCTCGTCACCGGGATCGCACGTGGCCCGGAGGGCGAGGTCCACCGCCTCCGACGCGCCGACCGTGATCAGCAGCTCGTGCGCCGGGTCGTAGGCCACGCCGTAGCGGCGCTCGAGGTGGGCGGCCAGCGCTCGCCGGAGCTCGATCGTGCCGTAGTTCGAGGTGTAGTGGGTCCGACCCTCGCGGAGCGACTCGACGCCGGCTTCCACGATCGAGCGGGGGGTGTCGAAGTCGGGCTCCCCCACCCCGAGGCTGATGACGTCGGTCATCGTCGCCGCGATCTCGAAGAACCGCCGGATCCCGGACGGCGGGACGGACCGCACGCGTTCGGAGAGCGCGCGCTCCAGCAACGGCGCCCGCTCGAGGTCGGTCGTCATGCCGGCAACTGTAGCGGCGCGGATCGCGCGACCGCCGGCAGGCGCGGGAACCGCAGCGCGAGATCGGCGACATCCCGTCCGATCGCGAGCCGGCCGGCCTCGTCCGGCGCGCGGAGGGCGCGATCGATGAGCTCCCCGAGCTCCGCCATGTCGGTGGCCCGCAGACCGCGCTGGGCGACGCTCGTGATCCCCAGCCGGAGGCCGCTCGGGCGGTCGGCCGTGCCCGGGTCGAAGGGGATCAGGTTCCGATTGGAGAGGATGCCGGCGTCCTCCAACGCCACCTCGGCGACGTCGCCGGTCACGCCGCGGCCTCGGAGGTCGACGAGGACGAGGTGATTGTCCGTGCCGCCGGTCACGAGCCGGTCGCCACGGGCCTGGAGCTCGGAGCCGAGCGCGGCGGCGTTCGCGACGATCGCCTCCTGGGTCGCCCGGAACTCCGGCTGCGCGGCCACGTAGAAGCAGACGGCCTTCGCGGCGATTCGGCCGAAGTCCGGTGCGCCCTGCGTGCCGGGAAAGATGGCCCGGTCGATCTTCCGGGCGAGCTCGGAGCGGCACAGGATCACGCCGCCGTGCGGACCGAGCATCGTCTTGTACGTCGTGAAGGTCACGAGATCGGCATGCGGCACCGGGCTCGCCAGGACGCCGGCCGCGACGAGGCCCGCAACGTGGGCCATGTCGACGAGGAGCAGCGCCTCGACCTCTCGGGCGATCTCGGCAAATGCCTGATAGTCGATCCGCCGCGGATACGAGCTGCCGCCGGTCACGATGAGCCGCGGCCGATGGCGCCGTGCCAGGTCCCGAACCTCGTCGAGATCGATGAGCTCCGTGTCGGCCCGCACGCCGTAGTGCTCGAAGCGGTAGACCGCGCCGGTGATCGAGGCACGATCGCCGTGTGACAGGTGGCCGCCATGCGCGAGCTGGAGGCTCAGGACGGGATCGCCAGGCTTGAGGACGGCGCGGTAGGCGGCGAGATTCGCGTTGACCCCGGAGCTCGGCTGGACATTCGCGTGGGCCGCACCGAAGAGCGCCTTCGCGCGCGCGGTGGCAAGCGTTTCCAGGGTGTCGATGTTGGCGGTCCCGCTGTGATAGCGGTGGCCGGGATAGCCCTCGGCGGTCTTGCCGGCAAACGCCGAGCCGAGCGCCTCGGCCACGGCGAGCGGCATCTCGCTTTCCGAGGCGATCAGGTCGATCGTCGTCTCGCGCCGCCGTTCCTCGGCGGCGGCCAGCCTGGCCACGTCGGGATCGGCGTCCCCGAGGTGCTCGTCCTCGATGCCCACCCCGGCAGCCTACCCGGCGTCCGCGCCGATGATCAGGCGGCGAGCCTGCGAGCTCGCTCCGCCGGCGTCGGCCCGGCTGGGTCGCTCGCCAGCGCCAGCTCGGCGGGCTCGAGGCGTCGCCACGGCTCGCCCGCGGTGATCGCCTCGTAGGCCCGGGCGAGGCGCAGGAGCGGCGCCTCGGACCATGCGGGTCCGATGAGCTGCAGCCCGACCGGCAGGCCCTCCGACAGGCCGCACGGCACGGACACGCCGGGCAGGCCCGCGATGTTGACCGGCAGGGTGCACGCGTCGGAGAGGTACATCGCCACCGGATCCGCAAGCCGCGCGCCGAACGGGAACGCGACGGTCGGCGAGGTCGGGGCCACGAGGCCATCAAACCCGGCTTCGAAGATGACGTCGAAGTCGCGCTTGATGAGCGTCCGGACCTTCTGGGCCTTCAGGTAGAACGCGTCGTAGTAGCCGGCCGACAGGGCATAAGTGCCGAGCATGATCCGGCGCTTGACCTCGGCCCCGAACCCGGCGCCTCGCGTCGCGAGGTAGTCGGCGATGAAGTCGCCGCCCTCGAGGCGAACGGAGCGGCCGTAGCGCACGCCGTCGTAGCGCGCGAGGTTCGCGGACGCCTCCGCCGGCGCGACGATGTAGTACGTGGCAAGGCCGTAATCCGTGTGCGGGAGGCTGACCTCCTCGATCGTGGCGCCGGCCGCCTCGAGGGCCCGGACGCCTGCCCGGACCGCCGCCTCGACACCGGGCTCCATGCCCGCGACGAAGTACTCCCGGGGCAGTCCCAGTCGCTTGCCCTTGAGCCAGCCCGCCGCCTCGTCATCGGATGCCGGGAGCGAGATCAGGTCGTCCGGCACCGGCAGCGGCGCCGAGGTGGAATCCCGGTCGTCGCGGCCGGCGACCGCGTGGAGCAGCGCGGCCGCATCGCGGACGTCACGGGCGAGCGGTCCGATCTGATCGAGCGACGAGGCGAACGCGACGATCCCGTAGCGGCTCACCCGACCGTAGGTCGGCTTCATGCCGACGATCCCGCAGAGCGCCCCGGGCTGGCGGATCGAGCCGCCGGTGTCCGTGCCGATCCCGTAGGGCGCGTGATGTGCCGCGACGGCAGCCGAGGAGCCGCCACTGCTGCCGCCCGGAACCCGGTCCAGGGCCCACGGGTTCGAGGTCGGCCCGAACGCCGAGTGCTCGGTCGACGAGCCCATCGCGAACTCGTCCATGTTCGTCCTGCCGAGGATCACGGCACCGGCCGCGCGCAGCCGTTCCGTGATGTGGGCGTCGTAGGGAGCGACATAGCCCTCGAGGATTCGCGACCCAGCCGTGCATGGGCCGCCCGCGACCGAGACCAGGTCCTTCAGCGCGACCGGCAGCCCGAGGAGCGGGTGGAGACGCTCCAGCGCCGCCGCGCCTCCCGAGCGTGCCGTGGCAAGGGTCGCGTCCGCCGCATCGGCCTGGGCGAGCGCGCCGCCGCGATCGATCGTCAGCCAGGCGTTGAGAACCCGGTTCTCGCGCTCGGCCGCGTCGAGGTGCGCCAGCGTGATCTCCCGTGACGACACGGCCCCGGCTCGCAGGCTGGTCGCCAGCTCGTGGCCGAGGGATCGGGTCAGCTCATGGGCAGGCACCGACCTCACGACGTCACCCGGTCACGCGGCATCCCCGCCCAGGATCGGCGGGACGACGACGAAGTTCCCGGACCGGGCCGGCGCGTTCGCGAGGACCGCTTCGGCCGGGAGGGACGCCGTCACCACGTCGTCGCGGAGGATGTTCTCGAGCTCGATCGTCTGGGCGGTCGGCGGGATCGCCGACGTGTCCAGCTCGGCAAGCTTCGCGTACTGATCGAGGATGTGGTTCAGCTGCCCTTCGAGGCGGTCGAGCTCGTCCTGGGTCAGCCCCAGCCGTGCGAGGAACGCGACGTGCTCGACGTCCGAGCGGGTGAGTCCAGCCACGGCGGGATGATAGCCGAGGGCCTTCCCGCGGCCGGGCCGCGACCGCGCCCCGAACCGGTCCGCCGTGCCATCCTCCGGGCATGCAGCCGACCATCCGGCCGATGCGGACCGGCGACGTCGAGCCGGCGAGCCGGGCGATCCTCCGGGACGACTGGGGCGATCGCCGCAGCTGGTTCGACTTCGTCCTCGCCCATGAGACCTGCCACCCGATCGTGGCCGACCTCGACGACCGCATCGTCGGCACGGGCGTCGGGGTCCGGAGCGGGCGCGCTGGCTGGATCGGCACGATCTGGGTGACCTCGGACCTGCGGGGCCACGGGATCGGGCGGGCGCTCACCGAAGCCGTTATCTCGGGCCTCTTCGACGCCGGCGTCCGGACGTTGCTCCTCGTCTCGACCGAGGCGGGTCGCAACCTCTACGAGCGGATGGGCTTCGAGGTCCAGAGCTGGTACCAGGTCCTCGAGGCGCCGGGCACGACGCCGGAAGAGCTACCGAGCTCGACGCCAAACCCCGCGCCGGCCGCCGGCGTCCCCCGGGTCCGGGCGTTCCGTCGAGCCGACCTGGCCGCGATGGCGAAGCTCGACGCCGCGGCCACCGGCGAGGACCGCGCCTCGATCCTGCGCCGCTTCGCGTCGGCTCAGACGACCCGGGTCGTGGTAAACGCAACTGGCGAGGTCAGCGGCTTCGTGGTTCGGGCGCCGTGGGGTGGCGGCGCCACGATCGCGCCGAACGTCGACGACGCCATCGCCATCCTCAACGCGCGGCGGGCCGCGGCGGGCCCCTCGGGGCGGGTGCGCGTTGGTCTCCTTCGCGAGAACGAGGCGGGTCTCGCGCGCCTCGAGGCCGAGGGCCTGCGACCGATCTGGTCGGCCCCGCGGATGATCCGCGGCGAGCCGCTGGCCTGGCATCCGGAATGGATCTGGGGCCAGTTCAACCACGCGATCGGCTGAGCGCGGGCGCGCCCGGCTCATGCGCTTCGTCGAGGTCGCCGGCGTCCGGGTCTCCGCCGTCGGGCTCGGGACGTGGCAGTTCGGGTCGCGGGACTGGGGCTACGGCACCGACTACGCCGCGCGAGTGGCGCCGGCGCTCGTCCGACGGGCCCTCGAGCTCGGGGTCACGTTCATCGATACGGCGGAGGTTTACGGGAGTGGCACCTCAGAGCGGATCGTCGGACGCGCGCTGCGCGACGCCACGACGGACGCCTTCGTCGCCACGAAGCTCAACCCCGTCCTGCTGATCCCGGCGTTGATGGTCCGCCAGGCTGCTGCGAGTCGCGCCCGCCTCGGTGTCGGGATGATCGATCTGTACCAGATCCACTGGCCGAATCCCCTCGTGCCGGTCGAGGTCCAGGCGGCCGGCCTTCGGCAGGTCCTCGACCGCCGGATCGCGAGCCACGTCGGCGTGAGCAACCACTCCCTCGACCGCTGGCAGGCGATGGAGCGCGCCCTCGGCCGGCCCGTGATCTCGAACCAGGTGGAGCTGAGCGTCAGCCGGCCCGGGGCGCTCCTGAGCCTCCTCCCGTGGGCCACCGCGAACGACCGCCTCGTGATCGCCTACAGCCCGCTCGGCCAGGGCCTCCTCACCGGCCACCACCGGCCCCGGCCGAACATCGCTCGCCGCCTGCGGCGCGTCCTCGGGTCGGCCGGCGTCCGAGACGTCAGCGGCCTGCGGGCCGCCCTCGCGGAGGTCGCCGCCAGCCACCACGCGACGATGGCCCAGGTCGCCCTGGCGTGGCTCATCGGCCATCCCAACGTGGTGGCGATCCCAGGTGCCCGGACGTTGGAGCAGCTGGAGTCGAACGTCGCCGCGGCCGACCTCGAGCTGGCTGCCGACGAGCGGCTGGAGCTGTCGAACCTCGCCGCGGAGCTCTACGCCCGCCGGGGCCGCTAGTCGCCAGGACGCGCCGCCGACGGCGCTAGGTCGGACGCCCGGCGCGGACCGTGGCGAGCGCCCGATCCGCCTGATCCAGGTGGATCCGATCGTGCCCGGCCATGAGCCGGAACAGCAGGTCCATGCTCTCGGGGCCGCGCTCGCGGTGAATTCCCACTCGGGTCCGTTCGGCCTCCGAGGAGCGTCGCCATAGGTCGAGATTCGCCGCCCGGAGCGCCTCGAAGAACGCCACGAGCGCGTCGGGATCGTCGTCGCGGTGGTGGAGTCGATCGACCCACAGGTCCTGGTCGTAGCCGATGAGCTCCGGCTCGTCGTGGGCGAGGATCCAGCGGTAGCGCGCGGCCGCGACGAGCTCGCCGTCGAGGACGTGCCCGATGCACTCGATGGCGGACCACTCGCCGGGCTCGGGCGGCGTCCGGAGGTCCGGGCCGGCGTCGGCGATCAGCCGCCCGATGCGCGCGGGAGTGGTGGCCTGCGCCTCCGCGGGATCGTCGTCACCCAGCGCCGCGAGCAGGAAGTCCTGGTAGGCGCGTGCCTCGGCCACGGGATCCGGGGACGCCACGGGCTCCTCCCTCATCGTCAACTCACTCGTCACCGGTCAGCAGCTTCCTGAACGCCTCGGCGTCGAGCACCGCGATACCGAGCTCCTCGGCCTTCGCCAGTTTGCTCCCCGCACCCGGACCCGCGACGACGTAGTCGGACTTGCGCGACACGGAGCCGGCGACCTTCCCGCCGGCAGCGCGGACGGCGTCCTCAGCCTCCTCGCGACTGAAGCCCTCGATCGTGCCCGTCACGACGACCGTCTTCCCCGCGAGTGGACCGGTCGCGGCCGTGGTCTCGCCGGCCGGCCTTGGCTCGGGCAGCTCGGCCTCGACGCCCGCATCGGCCAGGTCCTCGAGGACCGCGCGGCCATGACCCTCGGGCCCGAACCACGCGCCCAGCGCCGTGGCAACCGTCGGCCCGATCCCCGGGACCTCCTGGAAACGCTCCGGCGCGTCGGTGGCGATCCGCTGCAGCTCGGCGGCGGCCCGTCCGAGCCAGTCACCGCCGGGCGGCACCTCGCCGACCAGCCACGGCGCGAGCTCGATCGCCGTCGTCCAGCCGACCTGGGGGATCCCGAGTGCGGCGATGATCCGGGCGAGGTCGCGGCGGCGGGCCTTCTGGATGTTGGCGTGGAGATTCTCGGCGCTCTTGCGGCCGAACCGCTCGAGGCCCTCGAGATCCTCGATCGACAGCCGGAAGAAGTCACCGCGGGTCTTCACGAGGCCGGTCTGGAGCAGCTGCTGGAGGCTCTTCCAGCCGGCGCCCTCGATGTCCATGGCACCGACGAAGTGCCCGAACTCCTGGCCGACCCGAGCCGGGCAGGCGAGATTCGGGCAGTAGTGCCGGACCGCGCCCTCGTCGCGAACGATCGACGTACCACAGACAGGGCAGGTCGGCGGCATGTCGAACTCGCGCTCGGCGCCCGTGCGCCGCTCGACGATGGGTCGCACGACCTCCGGGATCACGTCGCCGGCCTTCTGGAGCACCACGGTGTCGCCGATGCGGATGTCCTTGCGCCGGACCTCGTCGAGGTTGTGGAG
>Ga0193751_1000068_pt1 | contig 93016 bp, 86 predicted proteins | sample L1c2metaG_FD_143050 | JGI IMG/M metagenome (GOLD analysis project Ga0193751, IMG submission 143050) | Soil microbial communities from a riparian zone of the East river system, Colorado, United States - L1c2 | ecosystem: Environmental > Terrestrial > Soil > Riparian zone | place: USA: East River... | reverse complement strand
CGGCGGCAACGCGCCGCTTGGCCACCGCGAGCGGCGGCAGCGCGACCACTGAGAACAGCGAGATCCCGATCCCGACCTCGGTTGTCGATGGGTGGGCGCCGCTCGCGAGCGCCTGCACGGCCCCGTAGGCCAAGTAGGCCGCAAGGATGACGAGCACGGCACTCACGACCATCTCGGCGGTCCGCTCCGCGCGCTCGGCGCGATGGGGCTGGGTCGACTCGATCCGGAAGCGCCAGAGCAGCACCACCGAGGCGACGGCATCGATCGTCGCGTCGAAGCCGAAGCCCAGGAGCGACAGGCGCGCCGTGGCCAGCCCGACGCCGACCGCGACCACGCCGACGAGGCCGCTGAGGGCCACGCTGACCGCCGACAGCTCAAGCGCGCGTCGAAGGAGGCGCCCGCGGTCGGGGTCAACGGGCCACGGCGGCGCCCCCGCCGTGACGCTCAAATGACGAAGGCCTCGACGATCGGCGCGCCCTCGGCGAAGCGCTCCGGCCGGAGCTCGTGGATGTCGACCGTCTCCGCCCGGCCGCGGGTCACGATCTCCGCCAGGAGCTTGCCGGTGACCGGCGCGTGCTGGAAGCCGTGGCCGCTGAAGCCGGTGGCGACGAGGAGCCCGTCGACGGCGCGCACCCGCCCGATGAGCGGGTGGTGGTCTGGAGTCATCTCGTAGAGACCGGTCCAGGTGGTCGCGAAGCCGGCCTCTTCCACCGCCGGAAGCAGGCGCATCGCCGCCGGGACGAGCTCCTCCGCGACGAACCGGTCGCTCGTCTCGGTCTTGAACGTCGGCTCGTCGGCGGTGGGCGGCACGCCCATGAGGACGCCGTCGCCCTCGCGGTGAAGGAAGCACATCGAGGCGGTGTCGATGATCAGCGTCCGGCGCTCAGGCCGGCCCGGGAAGTCGGTCGTCTGGACGAGCTGGCGCGGATGGGGCTCGACCGGCAGGTCCACGCCTATCCCGCTCGCGAGCGACGGGCTCCAGACCCCCGCCGCCAGGACGACGAGCGGCGCATCGATGGGACCGTCCGCCGTGTCGACGCCCGCGATCCGTCCGCCGTCGGCCGACGTCCGCAGGCCGGTGACCGCGGCGTTGGTCCGGATCGTCGCGCCAGCCCGGCGCGCGGCAGTGGCGTAGCCGTTCACGAGCCCGGACGGGTCCGCGATCCCATCGTCAGGCCCGAACGTCGCGCCGATGACCTCGTCGACCGCGAGACCCGGGATGAGCTCGGCGCACTCGGCTCGGTCGAGGAGGTCAACTCGCGCGCCGAGGCGGCGCTGCATGGCGGCAGCCGCCTGGTGGCGGGCCCAGGTCGCCTCGTCGCGGCAGAGGAAGAGATACCCATCCACGTGGATGTCGAGCGGCAGGCCGTGCTCCTCGGAGAAGCCCCGGATCATCCTCGCGCTCTCGAGCGAGAGCCGGACGTTCACCTCGCTGGAGAACTGGTGCCGGAAGCCGCCGGCACAGCGGCCGGTCGAGCCGAGCCCGAGCCCGGCCTCGCGCTCCAGGAGCATGACGTCGGGCACACCCGCGGCGGCCAGGTGGTACGCGGCCGAGACGCCGACGATCCCGCCGCCGATGACGATCGCTCCGGCCGACGCCGTCGTGCCCATGGCCATCCGCGGCATGCTAGCCCGGCTACCCTGTGGACCGTGCGACGCCTGCTCCTCTGGATGGCCCGGAATGCCTGGCTGCGCGATCACCTGCCGCGCCTGTGGTTCGCCCGGCGTGCCATCCGGCGGTTCATGCCCGGCGAGGACGTCGAGTCCGCGGTCACCGCCGCGGTCGAGTTCCAGGTCGAGGGCATCGCGAGCCTCTTCACGCGCCTCGGCGAGAACCTGACGGCGATCGAGGAGGCCGATGCGGTCGCGGCCCACTACCTCGAGCTGATGGCCGACATCGATCGGCGGAAGCTCGACGGCGAGATCAGCGTGAAGCTGACGCAGCTCGGCTTCGACCTCGATGTCGAGCGGACGATGGCCCATGCGTCCGCGCTGGCGGCGAGGGCCGCGGAGACCGGCAAGACCCTGTGGATCGACATGGAGGGCAGCGCCTACGTCGAGGGGACCGTTGCGTTCTACGAGCGCCTCAAGGCGACCCATCCCAACCTCGGGATCTGCCTCCAGGCCTACCTCAAGCGGACCGCGGCGGACATCCACCGGCTCCTGCCGCTCTCGCCCCAGATCCGGCTCGTCAAGGGCGCCTACGCGGAGACGGCGGCCGTGGCCTATCAGACCCGCCACGACGTCGACGCCAACTACCTCGCCTTGACGGTCACGATGCTCGAAGCGGCCAAGGCCGGCACCTCCATCCGGCTCGGGCTTGGGACCCACGACGTCCGGTTGATCGAGCAGGCGGCGGTACATGCCGCGGCGCTCGGGCTCTCCAAGACGGCCTTCGAGGTCCAGATGCTGTACGGGATCCGGATGGACCAACAGCGCCGCTTGGCCCGCGAGGGCTACCTGGTCCGCGACCTCATCGCGTATGGCGAGGCGTGGTACCCGTGGTACATGCGACGGCTCGCCGAGCGACCCGCAAACGTCATCTTTGCGCTCCGCCAGATCGTCGGCTGACGTTCCTGGAGGGACACTCGGGAGATTCAGGATTCGACCGCCGGACCGCTACGAATCGGGCGTTGAACCTGCAACGCCGAGGACTATGATGGAGGCGTTGATCCGCTGCGGCGGATGTTCCCCGCGACGCGACCCGACGCGACCTATCGTCAATCACTGCTGCCCCAGGAGGCCCCCATCGTGAAGGTCCGTGATGCACGCCCGGAAGAGCTCGCGCCCAAGCCGCGTCGAGAGCGCCCGATGAGCCCGCGCCAGATCGCGATCCGAAAGCGCGAGCAGGCGATCGAGAAGGTCCTCAACGAGCTGGGCGCCGGGCCGGCGTCACTGATCAAGAAGGTCGAGCTCGAGGACAAGGAGAAGCTCGTCACGATTCGCGCGGCGATCGTGAAGCAGATCAAGGCCAGCAAGAGCTCGGTGCGGCTGGCGGTCCGCAACGGCGGGATCTACCTCAGCCGCGGCCCGATCCCCCGCTCCGGTGGTGGCCGCCCGCCGAAGGCGGCCTAAGGACGCCTCGGCGCGTCGAGCGGCGCGCCGAGGCGATAGAACGGCAGCGGCTCCGGGGGCAGCGGTTCGACGCCGCGGATCAGGTCCGCGGCCTTCTCGGCGACCATCATCACCGGTGCGTAGATGTTCGCGTTGGTGACGAACGGGAACACCGACGCATCCACGACGCGGAGACCCTCCGTGCCGTGGACCCGCATCGTCAGCGGATCGACGACCGTGCCCTCGGCGGTGCCCATTTGGGCCGTGGCGCAGGGATGGAGCGCCGTCTCGGCGTCGCTTCCGACCCAGGCCAGGATCTCCTCGTCCGTGGTGACCGTGGGACCCGGTGACAGCTCGCCACCGTTGAACGGTTCGAAGGCCGGCTGATTCAGAATCGCGCGGGCCGCCCGGATGGCCTCGGGCCACTCCCGGCGATCCTGCTCCGTCGAGAGATAGTTGAACCGGATCGCCGGATGGACCAGCGGATTCGCGGACCGGATCTCGACACTGCCACGCGCATCGGAGTACATCGGGCCGACGTGGACCTGATAGCCGTGATCACCCGCCGGTGACGTGCCGTCGTAGCGAATCGCGAGTGGCAGGAAGTGGAACATCAGGTTGGGATAGGCAACGTCGTCGTTGCTCCGTGCGAAGCCGCCGCCCTCGAAGTGATTCGTCGCGCCGGGGCCACGCCGCAGGAACAGCCACTGGAATCCGATCCACGGCCGCTTCCACTTCTTGAGCGATGGCTGCATCGAGACCGGCAGCCGGCTCGCGTACTGGACGTAGACCTCGAGATGATCCTGGAGGTTCGCGCCAACCCCGGGCAGGTCAACCAGCGTGTCGATGCCCAGGCCGGACAGCAGCGCCGACGGCCCGATCCCGGAGAGCTGGAGCAGCTGCGGCGTGTTGAACGCGCCGCCCGCGAGGATCACCTCGCCGGCATCGACGTGGTGCCGGCTCGGGCCGGCGAGGTACTCGACGCCGGTCGCCCGACGGCCATCGAAGAGCAGTCGCGTCACTTGGACCGAGGTCCGGACTTCGACATTCGGCCGCCGCATCGCGGGTTTCAGGTACGCCGTCGCCGCGGACACGCGGCGGCCGCGGCGAATGTTCCGATCGAACGCGGCGAAGCCTTCCTGGCGATAGCCGTTGACATCGGTCGTCAGCGGATAGCCGGCTTCCTGGACCGCCTCGAAGAACGCCCCGAACAGCGGGCTCGACGCCGGCCCGCGCTCCAGCAGCAGCGGCCCGTCGTGGCCCCGGTACGGATCGTCCGCCGCGGCTGCCAGGGCCGTCTCCATCCGCTTGAAGTACGGCAGGCAGTGGGCGTAGTCCCAGCTCGCCAGCCCCGGCTCCGCGGCCCAGCGCTCGAAGTCGAGCGGGTTGCCGCGCTGGAAGATCATCCCGTTGATCGACGAGGACCCGCCGAGCACCTTGCCGCGCGCATGCGCGACCCGCCGCCCGGCCATGAACGGCTCGGGCTCCGAGCGGTAGCGCCAGTCGTAGAACGGGCTGCCGATCGGGAACGTCAGGGCCGCCGGCATGTGGATGAAGACGTCGAAGCGCCAGTCCCGCCGGCCCGCCTCCAGGACCAGCACGCGGGTGCCGGGGTCCTCGCTCAGGCGCTCGGCGAGGACGCTCCCGGCCGAGCCGCCACCGACGATGACCACGTCCCAACGATCCGGCACGGGCCGGATGCTAGCTGCTCAGCTCCCGAACGGAGAGCCGATGCCGGCCGGGTCCGGCATCGTTTGCCTCCAGCCACCACGCGAGCTCGCGCAACGTGCCGTCCGCCCGGTTGAACCGCATCGTCGAGGCGACGGAGCGGCGCACGACGAAGTCCTCCCACAGCCGCTCGATGTCCTCGCGGATCGTCGGGTCCGCCGGGTTGCTGAACTCCTCGACGTGGTGGCCGACCATCGCCGCGGCCGGCAGCTCGACGATCGCCGCCAGCTCGTCGTTCACCTCGACGAAGCGTCGATCGTCATCGAGGATCGCCCACGCCGGCCAGTCCTCGGCCGACTCCGGCCGCTGCCAGGTCAGCGTGGCGGACCGGAACGCATACCAGACGGGCTGCGCGCTGCCGTGGCGGGCCAGCTCGTCCTGGGCGGTGACGACGCTCGCCGGGTAGCGCGCCCGAAGCGCCTGCTGCAGCTCCGCCGGGTTCCGAGGCTCCGGAAGGCCGGCCCACGTCTCCTGGGCGAACGACCCGAACTCGGGATCGGAAGAAGGGAACGTGTGCAGCCTCGTCGTCACGCCGCGAGCATAGGCTCGCTCCGAGGCCCCTCGAACTCGGGCGAAGGTCCTATCGCGGGTCAGTCGCGGGCTCTGGCGGCGGCGCAGGCTCGGGCAGCGGCGTGAGGGTCGACGGCCTTGCCGGCAGCTCCACCTCGAAGCGGGCGCCACCCTCCGGCCGGTTGCTCGCCTCGATCCGGCCGCCATGCCGCTCGACGATCCATTTCGCGATCGAGAGCCCGAGCCCGGTGCCACCGCTCGGGGCATCCGGAGCCCGCCAGAACCGATCGAACACGCGGGGCAGGTCCTCGGGCCGGATGCCGTGGCCCTGGTCCTCGACCGAGAGGCGCACGACGTCGCCCGCGGATCGGACGGCTACGCGCACCTCGCCGGTTGGCGGGCTGTGGCGGATCGCGTTGTCGAGGAGCAGCGTGACGAGCTGGCGCAGGCGCGTCGGGTCGCCGATCACGGGCCCGGGCTCGGGGTCGACGACGAGCGTCACCCCGCGGGCCTCGGCCGGGCCGTGCAAACCCGTGGCGGCATCGGCAGCCACGTCGTCGAGCTCCACGGGGAGTTGCTCGAGCGAGACCGCGCCGGAGTCGGAGCGGGCCAGCAGGAGGAGGTCGCCGACCATGTCCGTCAGGTGGCCGACCTCGGCATCGATGTCCTCGAGGGCATCGCCGACGGCGCGAACCGGCTCGTCGGCGTGGCGTCGCAGGTGGTCGACGGAGCTCCGGATGACGGTGAGCGGCGTGCGCAGCTCGTGCGACGCGTCCGCCGCGAACTCGCGCTGCCGCCGCAGGGCCGCGCGCTGGCTCGCGAGCGAGTCCCGGATCGGCACGAGCGCCCGACGGGCATAGAAGGCTCCAAAGCCGACCGCGATCACGACGACGATCACGCCACCGACGATGAGGACGAGGACGAGCGTGTCGAGCGTCCGGACCTCGGAGCTCCGGTCCTGGAGCGCCTGGACGAAGACGCGGCCGGCCGACGTGTCGACTGGAACGGTCAACTGCCGGACGGGGACATCCACCGACTCGTTGCCGACAGGACCCTGGACCGAGACGGTCCGGAAGCGGACATCCTGTCCGGCCTTGTCGGCCGAGACGGCTGCCGCCTGGTCGATCAAGCCCGTCACCGTGAAGGCGCCGGGGGCACGAACGATCCGGCCGTCGGCGAGGAAGCCGTACACGACAGTGCCGCCACCGCCGAAGACGAAATCTGCCGGGGAGCGTTCGTTGTCGGTCGGCGAGCCGAGGATGAAGGACTTGAAGTCATCCACCCGGTGCTCGAGCAGCTGCGTCCCGGACGACTCGAGGGTCGACGCCGCCGCGAGATAGATCGCCGCGCCGAGCGCGAGCAGGACGAGGAGCGTCGAGCCACCGCTCCAGGCGACCAGACGCCAGCGCACTCGGCGAACGAGCCGGGCGTCGTCGACTTCCTCGCGCGCGATCGCAGGATCCCGTTCGGCCAGACCGTCTTGTGCGGTCGCGTGCCGGCCCGGAGGCTCGGTGGCGAGTCCTGGTTCGGCCGTGGGCTCGGCCGGCATTGGTGCGGGCGTGGCCTCCGCGTCAGCCATCGCCGTCACGCATCGGCCAGACGGTAGCCGATGCCCCGCACCGTCTCGACCCAGCGGGCCGCGCCGCCGAGCTTCGTCCTGAGGTAATGGACGTAGGCATCGACCGCGTTCGGCGTGACCGCGACGCTGAACGGCCAGGCCTGGTCGAGGAGCTGGTCCCGGGTCAGCGTCTGGCCGGGATGCCGGAGCAGGCACTCCAGGAGCGAGAACTCGCGCGGGCTCAGGTCCACGAGGTGACCATCGACGGTCACCCGGCGTGTCCGCTCGTCGAGCGCGATGGGGCCCGCTGCGAGCACCGGATCCGCCCGTCGCGGGCCGCCCTCACTGCGGCGGGCCAGGGCTCGCAGGCGGGCCGAGAGCTCCTCATAGGCGAACGGCTTGATGAGGTAGTCGTCGGCCCCGGCGTCGAGCCCCGTGACCCGATCGTTGACCGTGTCACGGGCGGTCAGCATGAGGATCGACACCTCGGATCCCGCCTTGCGGACCCGTCGCGCGACCTCGAGGCCGCTGATGTCCGGCAGGCCGACGTCGAGGACGATGACCTCGATTCCCGCCGGCGACGTGGCGATCTCGACGCCGCCCTCGCCGTCGTGGGCGACCTCGACCACGTGGCGGTCGTCCTCCAGCAGCCGCCGGAGGACGCGCGCCAGGCGTTGGTCATCCTCGACGAGCAGGACGTGCATCGATCTTCCTGTCCCTTCGCCTACGGGACGATCGTGATGTCGCTCGCGCTCGGCGCGACGGCGCCTTCCTGGCCGCGATCGATCTGGATCCGGACGATGACGTTGCCGCCGGTCTTGACGTCACCGGCGGTCGCGGTCGTTTCGGCATGGTAGGTCGTGGTCCCGCTCAGGGCGATCTGGACGGTCTGGCCGGTGGACAGCTTGAGGGTCAGCGTGTCGGCGCTGATCGACTCCACGGTGCCCTGGACGGAGGCGCCGCCGCCACCGAGGAAGCCGCCCCGACCGCCGGCATTGGCGCCGCCGGCTCCGCCCTGGAAGTAGGCGCCGCCCGGGAAGTTGCCGTTGCCGAATCGCCCGGCGCCGCCGTTGCCGCCGAGGGCCGAGGTCGGCGCCGTCATCCGCCCGGCCGCGAAGCCGACGCCGGCGAGGGCCACCGCGAGAGCGAGGGCGAGGGCCGCATTGACCCACATGCTGCTGCCCGGCTTCCGGGCGGTGCCGGGCGTGACGGCGCCCGGGACCACCGGCTCGGCGATTGGTGCCGCGGGCTCGGCGATTGGTGCCGCGGGCTCGGGCGCGGCCGGCACGAACGGCTGCGTGTCGGCGCCCGGGTTGAGGTTGGGGGACGCTGGATCGGTCACGGAAGGCTCCTTCTACTCGTAGCGCAGGGCAGCAACGGGATCGAGCCGGGCCGCCTGGCGTGCCGGCCAGACCCCGAAGACGATCCCCACGGCCATGCTGAAGACGGTGGCGATGACGACGGTCGATGGATCGAAGATGAAGCCCCAGCCCGCGATCCGGCCGATGAAGGCCGAGACGGCGAGGCCGACGAGGACGCCCACGAAGCCGCCGATGAGCGACAGCGTCAGGGCCTCGATGAGGAACTGCCGGAGGATGTCCCGGCCGCGCGCGCCCAGGGCCTTCCGGATGCCGATCTCGCGGGTCCGCTCGCGGACCGAGACGAGCATGATGTTCATGATCCCGATGCCGCCGACGACCAGGGCGATCGAGGCGATCCCCCCGAGCAGCAGCGTCAGCGTGCCGCTGATCGCGTCGGTGACGGACAGCAGTTGCGACTGATCGAAGATCGTGAAGTCGTCCGTGCCCGTCGCGGTGATCCCGTGGCGGACGCGGAGGAGCTGGGTGATGGCGTCGCGTGTGGTCTGCATATCGGCCCCGTCGGCGACGCTGACCCCGATCGTTCGCAGCGTGTCGCCGCCGACGAAGTACTTCTGGACCGCGCCGAGCGGCACGAGGACCTCGTTGTCCGGATCGGCGAAGCCCGAACCGCCCTTGGGCTGCAGGATCCCGACGACCTCGAATGGCAGGCCGTTGATCGAGACGGTCGACCCCACGGCCTCGGCACCGAGGCCCAGATCGGTCGCCACCGTGGCGCCGAGGACCGCGACGCGGAGGGAGCCCTCGGTCGTGGCGGTCGTCAGGAAGGTCCCCTGCCAGACGCTGTACGCCCGCACGTAGGCGTAGTCCGCCGAGGTCCCGACGATCGAGGTCGTGGTCGTGTTGGTGGCGCTCGTCGCCACGACGGCCGAGGCCTGGTCCTCCGGCGCGACGGCGACCACGCCGTCCACCCCGGCGATCGCCGTCGCGTCGCCGGTCGTGAGGGTCGTGGTGCCCCCGAAGCGACCCGACGGGCTGATCGTGAGGAGGTTCGTCCCGAGGGCGTTGAGGCTGGCGGTGATATTGGCGGTCGTGCCACGCCCGACTCCGACGAGCGCCACGACCGAGGCGACGCCGATGACGATGCCGAGCATCGTCAGGGCGGCCCGGAGGCGGCCGCGCCGCAGGCGCGAGAGGGCGAGGCGAAGGAGCTCGACGGCGTTCATGCCGCGCGCTCCTCCTCGACGACCCGCCCATCGAGCAGGTGGATCCGGCGCGTGGCGACCTCGGCGACGTCGGGGTTGTGGGTGATGAGGACGATCGTCCGACCCGAGGCGTGGAGGTCACGGAAGAGCTGCAGCACCTCGAGGCCCTGCTGGACCGCCAGGTTGCCGGTCGGCTCGTCGGCGAGGATGACCGCGGGATCGGTTACCAGGGCCCGAGCGATCGCGACGCGTTGCTGCTCGCCGCCGGAAAGCTCCGTCGGCTCGTGGGTCAGGCGCTCTCCGAGCCCCAGCCGTTCCAGGGCCGCTCCCGCCCGGTTCGAGCGGTCGCGGCGCGAGACGCCCTGATAGAGGAGCGGTGTCGCGACGTTCTCGATCGCGCTCGTGCCCGGCAGCAGGTTGTAGCTCTGGAAGACGAACCCGATCGTCCGGCTCCGGATCCGCGCGAGCGCATCGTCGCCCAGCGAGCCGATGTCGTTGCCCGTGATCTGGTAGGTCCCGGTGCTGGGCCGGTCGAGGCAGCCGAGGATGCTCATCATCGTGGTCTTGCCGGAGCCCGACGGCCCGACGATGGCCACGAACTCGCCCTCCTCGACGGCCATCGAGATGCCGCGCAGAGCCTGGACCTTGACGTGGCCCATGTCGTAGGTCCGGGTCACGGCGTCGAGCCGCATGAGGCTCATGGCGTCACCGGCCGGGGAGGACGACGCCGCCGCCCCCGCCGCCGCCGAAGAGGCCACCCCGACCGCCGGTGCCCGTGGTCGTCGTCGTGGCGTTCTGGGCCGAGCTCGTGCCGGTGACGACCCGCTCGCCGACCTGGAGGCCGGACTGGATCTCGGCCAGCGAGCTCGTGACCAGGCCGACCGTGACGGCGCGTGTCTCCACGGTGCCATCGGCGGCGACCACCCGGACCGTGTAGCTCCCGGCGGTGCCGTTGAGGGCCCGCGACGGGATGGCGATGACGCCGCTGGCCGTGGCTGTGACGATCGAGACGTCGGCCGACATGCCCGGCCGGAGTGCTGCCGGCGGCGCATCAAGCGTGATCTCCACGGCGTACTCGACGACGCCGTTGGAGCCCGAGCTGCTGCCGGTCGGCGCGATCGTTGCAACGGCGCCCGTGAGCGTCGCGTTGATCGCGGCGATCGTGACCGTCGCCTGCTGGCCCGCGCTGATCTTGGAGACGTCCGATTCGACGACGCTCGTCGTGACCTGGAGCGCGGCGGACTGGACCGTGATCGCGCCGCTCGACGGGGCGTCGGCGCCCTTCGTGATCGCGACCGCGGTGACGACACCGTCGGCTGGCGCGGTGAGCGTCGCGAATGGCCGCAACGCCTCGAGGTTCGCGAGGTCGGTGTAGGCCTTCGCCCTGGCCGACTCGGCGTTATAGAGGTTGACCTTGGCCTGGCGAAGCGGCTGGGTGCCGGTCGCGTTCGCGTAGTCGTCCTGGGCCTGGGTGAGCTGGATCGACGACGAGAGCGCGGCCCGCGTCGCATCGCCGATCTGCGACTCGAGGTCGGTCGTGCCGGCCTTCGCGAGGACCTCGCCGCTCTTGACCACGTCGCCGACCTTGACGTCGACTTCGGTGACGGGCCAGGCGACCGAGGCGCCCGCCGAGCTCGACGAATTCGACGAATTCGAGCTCGAATTCGAGCTCGAGCTGCTGGAGGCCGACGCCGCAGTCGCCGTCGCGGCCGCGCCGAAGGCGAGGCCGTAGGTCCAGCTGGAGGCGATGGTCCCGGTCGCGGTGACCTCATCGGTGACGTCCGCGGTCGTGGCCGTCGCGGTGAGGAACGACGTCGCAGCGGTCGCGGACGGTTTCAGCAGCCCGGCCGAGACGCCGATCGCGGCGCCCGCGATGGCGAGCAGGGCGATGATCGCGAGGAGCTTCCAGCGCATGCTGATCGATGCCTCCCAGGCTGAGTTGGCGAACCGGCGCCCGCGTCAGGCGGTTGCGCCCGTCCGCGCGAGCTGGATGAGATCCGCAGCGGCCCCGATCGGAATCGAGAAGCCGAGGCCTTCGGCGTTCGTGGCCGTCGCGGTGTTGATGCCGATGACGTTGCCGCCGATGTCGAGGAGCGGCCCACCGCTGTTGCCCGGGTTGATGGCCGCGTCCGTCTGGATGAGGCCCGTGAGGGTCACCTGGCGGCGCGTCGTCTCATCGGTGACCGTGACCTGGCGATCGAGGCCGGAGACGATCCCGCGGGTGACCGTCTCGGTATAGGTGCCGAGCGGGCTGCCGATCGCGATGGCGGCCTGGCCGACCTTGAGCGCACTCGAATCGCCGATCGTGGCGGCGGTCAGGCCCGTGCCGTTGACCTTGATGAGCGCGAGGTCGTTCGTCGCCGAGATCTTGATGATCGTGGCCGGCAGCTCACGCCCGTCCGACAGGGTGACGGTGAGGGTCTGGCTGTCCTGGACCACGTGGCGGTTCGTGAGGATGTAGCCGTCGCTGGTGAGGATCACCCCGGATCCGACGCCGGTCGTGGGGACCTGGAACTGCGAGAAGCCGCTCGAGCTGAGGCCGTCCGCGGTGATCGTCACGACCGAGGGCTGGGCGGCGGCGACGATCGCGGTGATGTCATCGCCGATGACCGTCGTCTGCGTCACGGTCGTGGCGTTGGTCGATGCGGCCGGCGTGGGCGTCGAGGTCCGCCCGAGGCTGCTGGTCAGGACGGCGGCCGTGCCGCCGGAGGCGAGAACCGCCGAGAGGAGGCTGACGGCCAGCAAGCCGGCGAACCCCCGGCCGCCTGCTCGGGGCGACCGGGGGACCGGCGCTGCGACCGGAGCGAGCTGGGGAGGATTCAGCTCGTCGGTCTGGAAAGGCTGCGGAAGGAGCTCCGACGGCGCGGGCTCGACGTTGAGGGGCCCGCTGGTGGCGGGCTCCGGGTTGGTCGGCGGCAGGTCCATCGGTTCCATGGTTCGCAGTCAAGCCCCGGTCGCTGAGACGTTCGTGAGAAGCGGCATGGCCGTCTCCGACCACACGAGGCGCTCGTCCGCGGTCACGGCGACCGCGCCGTAGCCGGGGTGGCGCTCCACCCACGCGGGCCCGCCGAGGCCAATCGTGAACGCCGCGGTGGCGTAGGCATCCGCCCAGGTGAGCTCCGGCCCCACGACCGTCAGGCTCACGAGCTCGTCCGGCGTGGCGCCGCTCCGCGGGTCCCGGATATGGGCGCCCCGTTCATACAGACCGGAGGTGGCGATCGCGCCGTCGCGGACCTCGAGTCGCGCTGCGAGGCGATCGCGGATCGACGGGTGCCGGATGCCGACGAGCCAGCCCCGGTCGGGCTGCGGCGTGCCGCGGACGACGACGTCGCCCCCGGCATTGATCGCGTAGCACCGCAAGCCGGCGTCGTCGAGGTGGCGACTTGCCTCGTCGATCGCCCAGCCCTTGACGAAGCCCGACGGGTCGAGGCGCCCATCGACGCGATGGCGTCGGGCGTCGAACGCCCCGTCCGAGGTCTCGGTGAGATGGTCGCAGGCTGCGAGGACGAAGCGAACGTCACGGCTGGCCGCCCGCTCGTCGAGCCGCCCGTCCGCGATGCGGCTGATCTCGCTGTCGGCGAGGAACGGGCTGAAGCGCGCCTCGATGTCCCGCAGCGTGGCGAAGAAGCCATCGAACGCGGCCGCGACGACGCCGGCCGGCGCCGGCTGGCGGACGTCGACGCTCACGACCGTGCCCATCAGGTGTTCGACGCGACGGACCATGGTGCCGTCAGCTCCCGGCCTGATCGAGGGCCGACTGGAGCGACTGGGCGTAGGCATCGCTCGTATAGGTGGCGCCGGAGACGAGGTCGATCTGGGCGCTCTGGGCCGTGAGCGCCTCGCTCGAGAGGATCGGCGCCGCGTAGCCCGAGATCGCGCCCGACCGACCGCCGGACGGCAGCGCGATCGCCGTGACCGCGGTCACCTTGCCGTTGGCGACGGTCACCTCGACCTCGACGGGCCCGTAGCGCGTGTTCACGACGGAGCCATCCACGGTCTTCGTGCCGGACGTGGTGGCGAAGGTCGCGCTGCCACTGCCGGTGCCGGTCCCGGCTCCCGTACCGGTGCCAGCCCCAGTGCCCGTGCCGGCTCCGGCGCCCGTTCCGGTTCCGACTCCCTTGCCATTCGAGGTGCCAGCGACCGTGGTGTCCTGCGGCGCTGCGAAGCCGATCAGGAGGTATACCGCGAGCGCCAGTGTCGCGAGCCCGAAGCCGAGCCGGACCGGCGACGTCGGCGGTGCCTGGCGGCGAGCCCCCATCGCGCCGCTCACAGGTAGGAGAACCGCTCGGCGTGGATCCGTGACGGCGGCACCCCGAGCACGACGAGGGTGGTCGACACCCGATCGATCATCGCGACCGGCCCGCAGACGTAGACGTCACGCCGGGCGATATCCGGGATCAGGCGGGCCAGCGCGTCCGCCTCAAGCGGGTCATTCGGGACATCGGCCGAGCCTCGCCGGCCGACGAGGTAGTGGACGGTCGCGCCGCGGGAGGTCGCGAGGACGTCGAGCTCCTCGCGGAAGATCACGTGCTTCTCGGCCCGGGCCCGGTAGACCAGGGTCAGCTCGCCGGCCTTGGCCGGCAACGCCTCGAGCAGGGCGCGCAGCGGCGCGATACCGATCCCGCCGGCGATCAGGGCGACGTTGCGTCGGGAGCGTCTGGCGCCGGTCATCGCGCCGTACGGGCCTTCGACGAGCACGCGAGTTCCCACGGGCAGGGTCTGGACACGGCGGCTGCCGTCGCCCAGGGCCTTGACGGTGATCCGGAGCCAGCGGCCGTTCGGGGCGGAGGACAGCGAGTACGGGTGGGCGTGCCACCACTCGCGGCCGTGGAGGAAGCGCCAGTTGAAGTACTGACCGGACCGAACCGGCAGGCGATCGAGGTCGCGCCCGGTGACGTACACCGACGTCAGGCCCGGGCCTTCGCGGACGACCCGCGACACGACGAGCCGATGGCGCAGGTTGAGCGCGATCGGCTGGCCGACCCGGAACAGCAGGATCAGCGCCGCGGCGGCGACGTACAGGCCGATCCAGTAGAGCCGGGCCAGCGGGTCGTGCATGAAGTCCGCGCCAACGAGGAGCTGATGCATGAATCCGAGCGCGATCGCGACGTAGGCCAGGAGGTGGAGTACGAACCACGCTTCGTACGAGAGGCGCCGCCGGGCCGCGGCCATCGAGGTGATCCCGACGGCGATGAACAGTCCGCCGCCGATGGTCGCCGCGAGGACCCAGTCGTAGGTCGTGATCAGCTTCCAGGCCTCGACGAGCACCGCGGCGTTGTCGCCGAGGGCGTAGCCCGTGATCGTGAAGAGGCCGTGGGCGACGATCAGCCAGACCGTCGCGAAGCCCAGCCAGCGGTGGGCCCACGCGAGGCGATCCATCCCGAAGAGCTGGTCGAGCCACGGGCTGCGCGACATCAGGACGAGCTGGAGGAGCGCGAGGTACGCGGCGTACAGGCCCGTCAGCTGGCCCACCGCGGTCAGCGCGCCGCCGAGCGTCGTCAGCTCGTCGAGGCCGCCGTGCCGAACCCACATCGCGCCGATGAGGGCGGCGTTCAGCCCGATGAGCCACCAGACGTCGAACCGGATGACCGGCCAGACACGGGGCAGCGGCGGTCGCGTCGTTCGGTGAGAAGGCGAGGTGGCCGCGGAGGTCGCGCCGTGAACGCCGCCACTCGCGGCGGTTCGGATCGTCATCCCTGGTCCCCTACGTCGCTCCGGCGCAGTCATAGAGCCCACCGACGCTCGATCCCGAGATGGTCACTGCGGTGCAACTGCCGGCAACCCAGCTGCTGATCTGCCTGGAGGCTTGACCGCCCGGCCCGCCGCCGCCCCCGAGTCGCCCGGGGCCGCCTGCCCCGTCCTGGCCGATCAGGACGTAGCGCAGCTGGCCCGACGCGACGTACGCCTGGAGCTGTTGCAGCGTCGGTGTCGGGTCCATGCCCGTGAACCCGCCCATCGACATGACCGGCTGCTCCGCGGCGAGCTGGATGGCAGCCGCGGACTGGGACCCGGTGACCGCGACGATCCAGCGGGCGCTGCCCTGGTTGTCGAGGAGGTACTCCGTCAGTGCGTCACCGGTCGCGACGATGCCGCCCGGCCCGGTGCCGCCGATCACGTCCGAGATGGGACCCGCGGCCGGGTCGCCGCCGCTGTGGCCCATGGCCATCGTCGCGACGGAGTAGGCGGCAGGCCCGGCGAGGACCGCGATGAGCGCAAGCGCGACGGCGCCGCGGACGATTCGTCGATCGATCTCCTGGACGGGAATGACCAGGAGGAGCGCGGCTGCCGACGCGACCGCGACGATCGCGAAGCCGAGGCCGGGCACGAACCCGGACGTGTGATCGAGCAGGACGAACGCGACGACGCCGGTCGCGAGCACGGCGAGGGCGAGGACGACCCGGGCGCCAACGCTGGCGTCGCGGCGCCGCCACAGGTCCCAGGCGCCGGCGCCGGCGAGCGCCGCGATCGCGGGTGCCATCGCCACCGTGTAATAGGAATGGATGATCCCGGACATGACGCTGAACACGATCACGTGGGTGACGAGCCAGCCGCCCCACAGGACGTAGCCCGCGAGTCGCCGATCCGACCGACCGACGCGGCGATACATGAAGAGCCCGACCGCGAGGGCGATCAGGGCGGCAGGCAGGAACCACGCGATCTGGCCGCCCAGCTGGTCGTTGAAGAGCCGGAGGAGGCCGGGCGTGCCGCTGAAGCTCGGGCCGCCCGGTCCGGCTGCTCCGCCGGCCGCGCCGGCGCCGAAGCCATCGACTGCCGAGCTCAGCCCGGCGCCGGTGGGATTGTTGCCGAAGATCCGGCCGAGGCCGTCGTAGCCGAAGATGAGCTCCAGGACGGAGTTGCCGGTGCTGCCGCCGATGTACGGCCGTGACGCCGCGGGGATGAGCTCGACGATCGCGACCCACCAGCCGCTCGCGACGAGGACCGTGAGGCCGGTCGCGAGGAGGCCGCCGATCCGGCGCCGGAGCGAGATCGGAGCGCAGACCAGCCACGTCAGGGCGAACGCCGGCAGGACGAGGTAGGCCTGCAGGTACTTCGTGAGGAACGCGAACCCGACGAGCATCGCGGCAAGCAACGCCCACCGCAGCCGCCCGGCCTCGAGGCCACGCGTCAGGGCCCATGCCGCGGTCACGAGGAGGAACGTCAGTAGCGCATCGGGGTTGTCGTACCGGAAGATCAGGACCGCCACGGGGGTGAGCGCCGCCACGAGCCCGGCGAGGAACGCCGCGGGCTCCCCGAACGACCGCCGAACGGCGAGATACAGCACGACGACGGTCCCGACGCCGAGCAGCGCCTCGGGCAGGAGGATCGAGAACGAGCTCAGCCCGAGAAGCTTCACGGACAGCGCCATCGGCAGGATCGCCAGCGGCGGCTTGTCGAGCGTGACGAAGTTCGAGGCGTCGAGGGACCCGAAGAACAGGGCGGTCCAGCTCTGGCTGGCAGCCTGGGCGGCGAGCGCGTAGTAGGTGTTGGCCCAGCCCGACACGGTGAGGTTGACGAGATAGAGGACGCCGGCCAACGCGGCGAGGCCCGGCAGCGCGAGCTGCTCCAGCGAGATCCGGCCGATGGCGGCCACGACACCCGATGCCGTGTCGTCGGCATCGGTCGCGTGGGGCAGAGGTCGGGTCAGCTCGGCCATTGGGGGTTCGCTCCGCGAGTCTGGCAGTCGGGTTCGTTGAGCGCAGTTGAGCCGCCGCGGATGAGAGCCGCGTGAGACGAGACCCGGCCGCGGCGACCCGCGTCGGGCATCGGCTCGACCGGTAGCGCTCCCGCGGGCATGCTGGCGCCATGAAGCTCTCGGCGACCGGCGCTCGACGCCGCGCCCAGCAGGCGGACCACGGCGTGCTGTGCACCCTCCGGGCCGACGGCCGCCCCGATGCCGTGCCGGCCTGCTTTGCCATCGACGGCGACCTGCTCGCCGTGCCGATCGACCGGCTCAAGCCGAAGGATCCAGGCCCGCTCCAGCGGATGCGCAACCTCGCCGCCCATCCCGAGGCGACCTTCCTCTGCGAACGCTGGGACCCCACCGACTGGTCGAGGCTCTGGTGGGTCCGGCTTCGCATCCGGCTCGTGACAGCCGACCCGGCGGCGACCGATCGGCTCGACGGGCTCCTGCGCAGCCGCTACCCCCAGTACCGGACGGTGGCGTTCGAGCGCCTGCTCGTCTTCCGAATCGAGGACGTGAGCGGCTGGTCCGCCGTCTGAGCGGGCGCGGCGACGAGCCGGCGCGGCACCGGAGGGAGCGCGCGTCAGACGCTGAGGCGCTCCAGATACTGGGGCAGCATCAATCGCCACCACGGCCAGTCGTGGTTCACGTCCTCGCCCCACTCATCGACGATCGCCGGAATGTCCTTCGCGGCCAGGACGTCGCGCAGTGCCCGGGTGTCGGCGAGCATCTCGTCTTCCCACGCTCCCCGGCCCACGACGAAGGCCAGCCGGGCGGCCCGCAACCGGTCGAGGTACCACGGGTCTTCCAGGTTCGGGAGGTAGCGGAGCAGGCTGTTGAGGTAGACCGGCTCGCTGGCATCGTCACCGACGAACATGGAGAGCTGGTACAGCCCGGAGATCGCGATCAGGCCGTCGAACAGGTCCGGATGCCGGAACACGAGGTTGGCGGCGTGATAGCCGCCCATGCTCACCCCAGTCGCCCAGGCACGGTCCCAGCCCGTGAGGTCGCGCGTGAACGGCGCGACCTCGGAGGCGAGATAGGCGTCGTAGGCCTCGTGGCGGCGGCCGCGATCGAACGGCGAGATCGACTGGTTGGTCCAGGACTGCCCATCGATCGAGTCGACGGCGACGAGCCGCATCCGGCCGGCGTCGATGAAGCCGGCGCAGGCCTCGACCATGCCCCACGCCTCGAAATCCCAGTAGCGGCCCTCCTGCGACGGGAAAGCAATGACGGGTCGGCCATCGTGGCCGTAGACCTTGAGCGTCATGTCCTGACCGAGGGACGAGCTGAACCAGGTGCGCTCATCGACCTGCATCGACCGGGCCGGTCCTATGCGACCGCGAGGATCGTGTGGGCAGCCTCCTGGAGCGGCTCGAGGTCGGGGCCCCGCAGGATGTAGCCGTAGTTGCCGATCGCCGTCGCGAAGACGTCGTCGATCCGCTCGTGGTGGATGAGCGCCGGGCCCATCGCGCTGACCACCTCGTCGTGCGCCAGGCGATACGACCGGCCGACCTTCCGCCCGACCCACATCGTGTACCACGGCCGCTTCGTGTCGACCGTCGTCGTGCCGTTGACCACGACATCGGCCCAGGCCCGGTAGAAGTCGATGTCGTTGGCCCAGTTCCACATGTCGACCGTCAGCCCACCGGGCTGGCGCATGTTCACCTCGAGGGCGGCCAGCGCGCCGTCGGGCAGGCGGAAGAACTCGAAGTGGAACGGTCGCTCGCGGACATCGAACGCCTTGACGATCCGGTGGCCGAGCTCGTCGAGGTCGGGCGCGATCTCGCGGTCGATCCAGTAGTACATGTCGGCCCCGCGCACGGAATCGAGGACGGTCAGGCCGTAGACCAGCGAGGACGCGAAGACGATCTGGCCGCGCCGATCCACGAGCCCGTCGTAGCTGAGGAGCGTGCCCTCGAGATACTCCTCGAGCATGTAGTCGATGCTCGGCCGGTCGCCGAGGAAGGCGTCGAGGTCGGTCTCGTTCTCGAGGCGATAGGTCCGTGCCGCGCCGACCCCGACGTCGGGCTTGGCGATGATCGGGTAGCCGACCTCCTCGACGAAGTGCCGCGCGACGGGCGCGTAGCCGTGGCGCAGGACGCGGCCTCGCGCGACCCGGATGCCGTGGCGCTCGAAGACCCGCTTCATCGCCGACTTGCGCTTGACCCGATCGATCCGGTCGGCCCGGAGGCCGAAGACGTTGAACTCACTTCGGAGGCGGGCGTCGGTCTCGAGCCAGTACTCGTTGAGCGACTCGATCCGATCGACCTTGCCGTACCGCCCGGTGAAATAGCCGACCGCGCGGATCAGCGCATCAAGGTCCTGCATGTCGGGGACGCGGTAGTACTCCGTGAGGACCTCGCGCAGCTCCGGCCGGAGCGCCTCGTAGGGCGCGTCCGCGATCCCGAGGACGCTCGCCCCGGCCTGCTTCAGGCGCAGGCAGTACAGGAACATCCCCGGCGGGAAATGCGGCGACAGGAAGACGACGTTCATCACTCGGATCGACGCTCGCGCCTCGGCAGGTAGGCGCGCGAGTGTAGCGAACGCTCGGGTCGAGCCGACAAGGCTCGTGTCCCGCGCCAGCGAGGCTCGCGCCGAGGTTGGCCGGGCTCGCGGCCCGGGCCGATCAGCCCTCGAGCACGGCCTTCAGGCGATCGAGGCCTGCCATCTCGGCGTCCATCGTCGACTGGACCGCGCCACCCATCAGGAGCTTCTTCCAGCCCGAGAGCTCCGCCTGGAGCGAGAACGACAGCCGGGTGCCGCTGTTCTCGGCGGCGACCCGGTACTCGCCGGTAGGCCGGACGGGGCCGGCGATCGCCTTGAACGACAGGAGCCGGCCCGGCTCCAGCTCGGTGATCTCGTAGTCGGCATCGATCCGCCGGCCACCCGGGCCCTTGACGCCCTGCTTCCAGACCTCGCCGACGCCGTGGCCCGAGACATGCGCGACATCGAGGACCCCGGGCCGCCACTTCTGGGCGTTGCCGCCATCAGCCACGAAGGCGAAGACCTCCCCGGGTGGGCGGTTAATGACGATCGACCGTTGTGCCGCTGCCATGGCCGATGGGCCTCCGTTGTCCGTCTGCGGGGCATCCTGTCGCGGCGAGTCTAGTGACGCGCAGCGACACCGGCAGGATGGGCCGGAACGGGCGTTGGGCTAGGCCGCCAGCCCGGCCAGGAGGCGCAGCAACGGAACCGCGGTCGCGAGGTCGTCGGCGAGGATCTCGGGAAGACGAGGGGAAAAGGCCTCGCCGTCGTCGAGCCGCCGGCCGAACGTGATGTCCTTCAGCGTGAGGAGCGACAGCTCCGGGTGGTCCGCGGGCACGCCGGCGGGCGGGCGCTTCGCCCGATCGCCACCCACGCCACCGAAGCGGGCCACGAACGCGGGGTCGTCCGTCGCGGCATGGACCTTCGCCGGGTCCTCGAGCAGCAGGGCACGCCAGGCGACGAGCGGCGCCGGATCCGGATGCCACATGCCGCCGCCGACGTAGATCTCGCCAGGCGAGAGGTGGAAGTAGCCTCCGCCGCCCCGCCGCGGACCACTCGCGGCCGGTGAGCCGTCCGGCAGCCGCTCGAGGAATGCGAAGCTCGCGCCGATGTTCGTCTTGTACGGCGACTTGTCCTTCGAGAAGCGGACATCGCGGTAGATCCGGAAGGGCGACCGGGCAGGGTCCGCGGTCAGTGGCATCCGGCGCTCCCGGAAGCGATCGTCGAGGGCGGCGCAAAGGCTTTCCATCGGCGTCTTCAGCAGCCGCTCGAACTCGGGCTTGCGGGGCTGGAACCAGGCGCGGTCGTTGTGCTCGGCCAGATCCGCCAGGAACTGGACGCCGGCCTTCGAAAAGCCCCCGAACGTGGTGGTGGCGATCGTCATGGCCGCTCTCCTCCGACGAGACTGATCGCGAGGCAGGCCGGGCAGGCGGCGTCGGCCCAGGCCCCCGCACCGAGCGACGGTAGCGCGGCGGGCTCATCCGCGGCTTCGCTGGAGGTGACCGCCGCGCCACTCGAGTCGGCCGCGGCTCGCCGCCCCCGGATCCACCGCCAGCCGAGGGCTCCGATACCGGCCAGGATCACGAAGGCGACGATCCCGAGCACGGGACCCGAGCTCGCCGAGACCGCGGCGAGCGCCGGCGGCCCGATCACGAGGCCGAGCGCGAAGTGGGCGGACACGAACGCCCGTTGCCCACGACGAGCCCGCCCAGGAACGACGGCAGCGGCAGGGCCGCGAGGCCACTCGCGGCGATCGCGCCGACCCGCACGGCCGGTGTGGCCCGAGCCGTGGCGACGCCCCGCGCGCCACGCCGGCGCAGCCAGTCCGCGAGGCGCTCCAGGCGGGACTCCGGGACGCCGGCCCGGCGCAGGATCCCGAGCAGGGCGCCGCGGAATGCCCCGCGGACGAGGAGGAACTGGATCGTCCCCCCGAGATACCCCGCGATCAGGATCGCCGCGAGGAGCACCAGCGCGGCGACGCCACCGCCACTCGCGGCCGCAGCGACGCCCGCGCCGATGACGAGCAGGTCGCCCGGCACCGGGATCGGAACGCCCGCCTCCTTGACGAGGAGCAGGCCCAGCAGTCCGAGCGCCGGCGCGAGGTCCATCGCTACGTGCCGGCGAGCACCGCGGACAGGATCCGATAGGACTGCCGGAGCAGTCGCCCCACTTCCGGCCAGTAGGCCCGGCCGTCCCCCGCCGGACCATCCGGATCGATGGCCGCGCCGCGGTCCCGGATCTCGGCTGCCTGGCCCCGCAGGCGGCCAGCCTCGGCCACGGCCTCCTCGGGCACGTCGTAGAGCTCGGCGTAGAGCGCGGTGATCGCATCCCCGGCCGCCTCGCCGGCCGCGAGCCCGATCTCTCGTCGCACCACCCACCAGCGGAGCTCGCGGCGCGCGACCTCCTCCGCATCGGTGTCGGCCGGCAGGCCGAGCCAGCGGTAGCCGCGGACGATCGGGGCCTCGAACCGCTCGTAATCGCCCGTCGAACGACCGAATCGCGCGGCCGCCCAGGCGAGCCAGAACGCGGCGATCACGGCGCTCAGCCAGCCGACCCCGGCCTGCTCCTGGTTGGCCCGCACGAGCAGCCGGAAGAGGAGTCCGGCCTGGCGGCGGTAGTAGGCCTTCCACATCGCGAGCTCGAGCCGGGCGAGGCGATCCGGATCGAAGTCGCGACCCCAGCGCGAGACGCTGCCCATGACGCCGTCATGCTACCGCCCGACGTAGCGGGCGACCGTCGAGCCGAGCGACTCGTCGACGGCCCGGCCGGCGACCTTCGCAGCCCGCCGGCGGTGCACCAGCGCCACACCGACTGGTCAGGGTCCGGGACGCAAAGGTCCTGAACCCGACCGCACCACACCTGCCTCACGATGGGCGCAATTGCCATCCCCGCGTATCCTGCGGTGGGTCGCAGGCGGAGCGCCGGCGCCCGGGTACGGGTGACCGGGGGAGGTCCACGAGTTTGTCGCTGCTCCAACGGGTCGAACGCAGGCAACGGGCGGCTGAGGCGGCCGCACCGGCGGCGCCGCCTGCCGAGGGTGCCGAGACCGTCGATTCGGGGTCGGTTGCGCCGGACGCCGAGGTCGCGCGGATCGAGCCGGCCCGCCAGCGGGCCGCGTCATCGCCGGCCCGGGAGGCCCTCCTCGCCGGCATCCGCCGCGGCGTCCAGGTCGAGGTCATCGCCGCGTTCAAGTCGCTGATCGACGCGCCGGACGCTGCCCAGGTCCGAGCGCGGATCGCAACGATGGTCGACAAGATCATCCTCGACGGCAACTTCTCGGTGACCCGCGACGAGCGCCAGGGCCTCGTCGAGGAGGTCGTCCAGGAGATCACCGGCTTCGGGCCGATCGAGCCGTATCTCATGGACGAGACGATCACCGAGGTCATGGTCAACGGCCCACGCCACATCTACATCGAGCGGGCCGGGAAGATCGAGCAGGTCGACGCCGTCTTCCTCAACGACGAGCACGTCCTCCGGATCATCGACCGGATCATCGCCCCGATGGGCCGCCACATCGACGAGACGAGCCCTCGCGTCGATGCCCGCCTGCCCGACGGCTCGCGGGTCAACGCCGTCATCGCCCCGATCTCCCAGATCGGGCCCGTCATCACCGTCCGGAAGTTCGCCGCCCGGCCCTACACCGTGGCCGACCTCGTCCGGTTCGGCACGGCCTCGGCCGAGATCTTCGAGTTCATCCAGGCCTGCGTGCAGGCCCGCCTGAACATCTTCGTGTCGGGCGGGACCGGCTCGGGCAAGACGACCACGCTCAACGTCATCTCGTCGTTCATCCCCGAGGACGAGCGGATCATCACGATCGAGGACGCGGCCGAGCTGCAGCTGCGCCAGGAGCACGTCGTGACCCTGGAGGCCCGGCCGCCCAACATCGAGGGCGCCGGCGAGGTCACCATTCGCGATCTCCTCCGGAACGCGCTGCACATGCGGCCGGACCGGGTCATCGTCGGCGAGTGCCGCTCCGGCGAGGCCCTGGACATGATCCAGGCCATGACCACGGGCCAGGCCGGCTCGCTCTCGACAGGCCACGCGAACACGACGCAGGACATGCTCCGGCGCCTCGAGACGATGATCCTGATGACCGGCTACGAGCTCCCGCTGCGGGCCATCCGTGAGCAGATCGCCTCCGCGGTCGACCTCATCATTCACACGGCTCGCCTCCGCGACGGCACAAGGAAGGTCGTCAACATCACCGAGGTCTACGGGATCGAGGACGACGAGATCCTGACCCGCGACATCTTCGCCTTCGACCAGACCGGCTTCCGCGACGGCAAGGTCGAGGGACAGCTCCTGCCGACGGGCATCCGGCCGACGTTCATGAACGTCTTCAAGGCGAGCGGGATCGAGCTCCGGAAGGGCGACTTCGGGATCCCGCCGGAGGATCCGGCCAGGCCGACGCCGGCGGGCAAGGGCCGCTGGATGGACGGCTCGAGCAGCGCCGGCAAGGAGGCCACGCGCCTCGGCTTCGGGCTCGGCAAGGCGGTCGTGGCGGGCGGGATGGTCTACGTCTCGGCAGTCGGTCCGGTCGATCCCGACAGCGGGGCGCTCGTGGGCTCGACGATCCGCGAGCAGACACGCCAGTGCCTGGCGAACCTGAAGGCCCGACTCGAGGCGTCCGGCAGCTCGCTCGACAAGATCGCCTGGGCGAACTGGGCGCTCCGTGACCCGGCGGAGTTCGACTCGTTCAACGAAGAGTGGCTCAAGGTCTTCCCCGGCGACGGACCGGTCGGCCAGGGCACGCTCCTGCCGCCGTCGCACCGCCGCGCCGGCTTCCGCGTCTCGCTCGGGGTGATCGCCGAGGCCTGAGCAGGCGACCTGAGGGATTGCATCGCCGGCCCCCGCTGCCGCGTCAGGCTCGGTCGTCAGCCCCTTCGCGGCTCACCGTGACGAGGATCTCCCACGAGACGTCGGCGGCGCCGATGAGCAGGACGAAGATCGCCGCCATGAGGAGGACGACGGCCTTCGGGTCGCCCGACAGGTAGAACGCCACCGCGACGTACGCGAGCAGCAGGTCGCCGACCACCGTCCAGGCGAGCCGCCGGATGCCTCGCCGCCGGCTCGGGGCGGCGATCGCGGGACCGGTCAGCGCCCTGGCGCCGCGGGCCGCCCGCGCGAGGCCGAGCGCGGCGATCGTGCCGAGGCCGATCGCGAAGCCGAGCGGCTCGGGATCCGGGACCAGGAGCATCAGCGACACGATGAGGACGTAGAGGAGGTTCGCGAAGGCGAGCTCCGCCCGTGCCCGGAGATCCGCCCGCTCACCGGCTGCGAGTGCCGAGAGGCCGATCGAGACACCGACGAACAGGAGGCCCAGGAGGGCCGCCGACGCTCCGGCCGAGGCGAGGAAGAAGTCGTGCCACGTGAGGATCGCCGCTGCGAAGGCCTGCTGGTCCATCGACGCCGACGATAGCCCCCTTGGCTGCCACGTTGTCGGGTCTCCCGGGATGCCGTGGCGTGGGTGCGGGCCGTAGGTTCACCACGTGATGGCGAAGCTGGCGAGCCCCGGACCGACGTTCCTGATCGAGTCGTATTCGGCGGCCGCAGCCGGCGATGCGGCCGCCCAGGGCGATCGGCTGCGTCTGGCATGCGCCGAGCTGCGCGCTGGCGGCTGCGATGTCGACTACGTCGGTTCCCTTGCGGTGCCCCAGGACGAGCTGGTGCTCCACGTTCTCCTGGCGGCAGATGTCGCTGCCGTCAGGGCCGCAGCACGGGGCTCGGCGGTACGTGTCGAGCGCATCGTCGAATCGCTGGTCATCGGCCGGCGATTGCTGGGCGCGGTCATCACCCGGAGCAGCCCAACGAGAACGGGCAGCGCTACGACACGAGCTCCGGATCGATCGCCAGGGAACCGTCGCTGACGCGCCGGGCCAGCTCCGTCCGCGATCGCAGGCCGAGCTTCGCGTAGATCCGGGTCAGGTGGGCCTCGACCGTCGCCACGGTGGTGAAGAGCCGCGAAGCGACCTCGCGGTTGGTCAGGCCCGAGGCGACGAGACCGGCCACGCGCGACTCGGCCGCGGTCAGGCGATCGTCGGTCCGGGGCCGTGGACGCGCCCGTCGGAGCTCGTCCCGGGCGCGCTCGAGCGACGGCGCCGCGCCGAGGCGTTCGAAGATGGCGATCGCCTGCTCGAGCCTGGCGGCGGCATCTCGCCGACGTCCGGCTCGCCGCAGGACGCTGCCCTCGGCGAGGCGGGCGAGGGCGGCCTCCCAGGAGGCGCCGAGCTCGGTGAACGCGGCGGCCGCGGTCGAGAGGAGCACGAGCGCCTCGTCGGACTGGGCCGCAGCGAGGGCGATCAGGCCGCGGCAGTAGGCGGCGGCCGCATCGCCCCATGGCGCCAATTGACCGGCCCGGCCCTCGAGCTCCTCCGCGAAGGCGAGGATCTCGTCGACCCTGCCTGCTTCGGCCAGCACCGTGGCGATATCCGGGATCGTCATCGCGAACTCGCCAAATCGAGCACCGCCGCGTGGCTGCGGCCCGGCCAGGCGAACGAGTCGATCCGCGGCCACCTCGATGCGGCCGGCCGCATGGTCGATCACGGCCGTCGCGACATCGGCAGCCGCGGCGATGCTGGGGTCGGTCCCAGCCGCCGGCGAGGCGCGGACCGCGTCGGCGTCGTCGGCCGCCCGCTCGTCCCCGCGTCGCGCTCGGAGGATCGCCCGGAGGATGAGCGCCGACACCCGCCAGTAGTCCATGGCCTCGGCGACGGCATCGTCGAGGAGCTGCTCCGCCTCGTCCCACCGCCCGCGGCGGAGCGCCAGCTCGGCACCGAACACGTTGAGGCGCAGGAGCAGCCCCTCGTCGCCCTGATCCTCCGCCCGCACGCGCTCGTCGGCGACCAGCTGCTCGGCCGCCGCGAAGGCACCACGCCAGCGGCGTTCGGCCGCGTAGGCGAGACGCGGGGTGTGGTCGCCGGCGGCAATCGGATTCCGGCCCAGGATCTCCACGGCCCGCCCGAACCGCTCCGCCGCGCCGGGTCGCCCGGCAATCGACAGCAACAGCCCGCTGGTCGTCAGCGCGGCGACGAGCAACTGCTCATCGCCCAGCGTTTCGGCCCGCTGGAGTGCCGTCGCCGCCTCGTGGATTGCCGGCTCGAGATCGCCAAGCCACGCGCCGCGCTGCCAGGCGAGCTGGGTGAGCGCCCGGACGGCGAGCACCGCATCCTCCTGGGGCTCCGCGACCGCCGCCTCGAGGCTGCCAACGGCTCCCCGGGGATCGAGCGCTGTCAGCGCCTGTTGGACGAGGGCACGGACGCGAACCTCGCCGCGGACCTGTCCAGCCAGGAGCTCCGTGACGAGCGTCCGAGCACCGACCTCGTCTGCCGCGACGTACAGGTACTCGGCCTGATCCATGACCCGTCGGAGCCGATCCGCCTCGTCCTCGGCCGGCGTGAGGCGACGTGCCTCTGCGGCCAGATCCGCGGCAGTCTCGGGCGCGCCCCGCGCCCGAGCCAGTCGGGCCGCCTCGTCGAGCATCGCTGCGATGGCGGCGTCCGGCTCCGCGGACGCCAGGGCAAGGTGTCGCGCCCGGTCTTCCAGCGAGACCGCGATGGCGGCCGCCTCCCGGTGCAGCTGGCGGCGGCGCGCCGGCGGGACTCGTTCGTACGCACCGGCGGCGAGCAGCGGATGACTGAACCGGACCGCCCCGCCCTGTTCGACGAGCACGGCGGCGGTGACCGCCGCATCGAGGGCGGCCGGGTCCACGAAGCCGGTCACCGGCAAGGGGCCGAGCACGGCGACGCGCTCGACCGCGGTCCGAGCGACAGCAGCCATCGATCGGAGCCGGCGATCGGCGACAGCCTGGAGCGTCGGCGGCAGCCCTTCCGCAGCGGCGTCCGGTCGGGCGAGCTCGAGCGCGAAGAACGGGTTGCCTTCCGAGCGCTCGTGGATCGCGAGCAGGCGGCGCCGAGAGACGTCCGGGTCGACCGAGCGCACCAGGTGGCCGACGGCACCGAGGCTGAGGCCTTCGAGCGCGATCTCGACCGTGCGTCCCTCCAGGGCCCCGACGACATCGAGGGGATCGTCGTGGCCGCGCCGGAGGGCAAGGGCGAAGCCGACGGGGACTCCGCGCAGACGGCGGGCAGCGAAAGCCAGGACCCGTGCGGACGGCACGTCGAGCCACTGGACGTCATCGATGGCAACGACCACCGGAGCCATCGTCGCCAGCTCCCGGAGCAGGCCGACCACGGCCCGCCCAACGAGCAGCGGATTGATCGGCTCCGGATCGGTGGCGAGGGACAGTGCCACCCCGATGGCACGCGCCTGGGGGACGGGCAGCCGAGCGATGAGCGGCTCCCCGACCCCGAGCAGCAAGTCGCCGAGGCCGGCATAGCCGAGGGCGAACTCGGCCTCGACCGGCCGCGAGAGGAGCACGCGCGCACCCCGCTCCCCCGCGCCCGCGCACGCCGCCGACCAGAGGCTGCTCTTGCCGATCCCGGCTTCGCCCCGGATCACCAGTCCGGCCGGACCGTCTGCCAGCACGTCCACCCAGCCCGAGACCGCGGCGAGCTCGGCGGAGCGGCCGATCAGCTCAACGCCGACGCCGCCCGTCCGCTGCCTCATCGAGGCCAACGATAGCGCTCGGTCCGGAACCCGCCTCCCGAGTTGTCGGGTTTTCCAAGACGCCCGCGAACGGGTGCCGGCGCGATGGTGGTGCCGTTCAACGCAGGGACTGCCGGCGATCGCTCGGATGGGCCGCCCGGCCGTCGCACAAGGGGTATGGAGGTTCCGATGCACGTCTTCAGGCATGTTCGGGTCGGGCTGCTCGCGATGGCGCTGGCGATCCCCGCGGCAGGTCTCGCTTCGAGCGGCGTCCTCGCCTACGGAGCGGCCGACCAGCCGCTGGCCCAGGTCGAGATCAGCGGCAACTGCAACGATCCCTCGTTCTTCTTCTGCAGCCACGTCGTCGGCCTGGGCGGGATCTGGGTCTGGGTCGAGATCGACGCGAACGGCACGGGCGACGCTGCCGGGTCGAATTGCGATCGGAGCAACGGCGCGACGTCGCTTCGAGAGGAGATCACCTGGTTCTACGCCACCGGTGCGGAAGTCGCGCAGCTGGGCGTCGGCCATCCCGGCATCGTCGATCCGACGAACACGTACTACGTCATCCCGGAGCTGCACTTCGCGGTGCCGGTGACCCAGGGCCACTACTCGTCCCACCCGGTCGCCGCGGTGACCCTCCAGATCCAGGTCGCGCCATAGGCCTTCAGCAAGGGTGACGCGCCGGCGAGCACGAGCTCGCCGGCGCGTCCGCGTGTCCGGATGTCCGCCACGCCGCGTGACCCAGGGCTCTCTCCCTAGTGGCGGAGCGCCCGACCGTGGCGCATCATCCAGGCCTCCAGCTCATCGAGGAGCCGTGGTCACGCCCAAACACGAGCCCTGGTCGGAGGACGTCTGGCGCCGGATCCTGACGGTCCCGTCGGAGATCCGCTGGAAGCGCGGCCTTCGCCGGATGGTTCCCGCGAACCCGCGCTGCAAGATGTGCAACGCGCCATTCGGCGGCCCGGCGGGCGCCGTGTTCTCGCTCTTCAACGGCGGGCCCTGGCCCAGAAACCCCAATTACTGTGGCGGCTGCTTCAGGACCGTCAGCGACAATCACGGCGGCGCGGAGATCGATTGCTCCGTGCTCTTCGCCGACGTCCGCGGGTCGACGACCCTCGCCGAGGACCTGACGCCGAAGGCGTTCAATCGCCTCATGGGGCGCTTCCACGACATCGCGGCCGACGTCCTCATCCGCCACGAGGCCATCGTCGACAAGTTCGTCGGCGATGAGATCGTCGGCCTCTTCCTGCCCGCGATGGCCGGGCCAGAGCATCCGGCCCAGGCCGTCGATTCCGCGCGAGAGCTGTTGCGAGAGACCGGCAACTGGCCCGGTCGCGACCGGCTCCTGCCGATCGGGGTGGGCGTGAGCAGCGGAATCGCCTACGTGGGATCCGTCGGCGAGGGATCGGATAGCGACTTCACGGCGATGGGCGATCTCGTCAACACGACCGCGCGACTGGCCTCGGCGGCCGCGGCCGGCGAGGTGCTCGTGACCGAGGCCGCCGCAAGCCGCAGTGGCCTGCCCGTCACGGAGCTCGAGCATCGCGCCCTCGCGCTGAAGGGCAAGACGACGCCGACCAACGTCGTGGTGGTCGGAATCTCGGGATAGAAAGCGTCCAAAAGGCATGCATTGATGCGTCGCACCAACATCCCCTTGCTGCGGCCAGGCGAAGCCGGCCTCCGGCGCCTGGCTGCAGTCGTCACGGCCGTGGCGCTGGGGCTTGCGGCGGCGTCGCTGGTTCTCCTCGCTCTCGAGATCGGACGTGGCCAGTTCGAGCTCGACCAGGCGCAGATCGTCCTTGCCGTCGCGATCTTCGCCGTCGCGTTTCCGGTCGTCGGATGGATCGTCGTCCGACGCATGCCGGCCAACGCCGTTGGGTGGGTTTACCTCGGCGTCGGCTTCTGGCAGGCGCTGAACATGTTCGCGAGCGACTACTCGAACCTGGCCTTCGAGACGGCGTCCGGCAATCTGCCGCTCGCCCCCGAGTTCTCGTGGATCGCCGTCTGGGCGTGGGCTCCGGGCTTTACCTTGCTGTGCACGGCAGGCGTGCTCCTGTTTCCCGACGGCCGCCTGCCGTCCCGGCGGTGGTGGCCGGTGGTTGCGTTGTCGCTGTTTGCCCTCGCCCTGCTGGCGGTTCCCGAGGCGATTGCGACGTGGCCATACCGCGGCGTCCCGCTGGAGGCGGCTGCGCTCCAGAGCCAACCGCAGCTTCCGCCGGGACTCGAGGTGGCGTTTGCGCTTTCGACCGTGGGCCAGATCGTGTTGCTGGTCGCCATGGTCGGGGCCGTGGCCGGGCTCATCACGCGATTCCGGCGCTCGACGGGCATCGAGCGGCAGCAGCTCAAGTGGTTCACGTTCGCAGCGCTGGTCGACGTCGTCCTGCTCGTCGTCTGGACGGCGAACGTGCTCGATCCCCTGCAGAGCGCGCTGTCGGCACTCGTGTTCGCACCGGCGCTGCCGGTCGCGATCGGGGTCTCGATTCTCCGCTACCGGCTCTACGACATCGACCGGATCATCAGCCGGACGCTCGTGTACGGCCTCCTGACGGCGGTCCTCGCCGGCCTCTATGCGGCAACCGTCGGGCTCATGCAGCGGGTGTCACAGGCCGCAACCGGCGCCAACTCCGACGTGGCCATCGTCCTCACGACCGTGATCGTGGTGACGGCCTTCACGCCCGTCAAGAACGGGCTGCAGCGCTTCGTCGACCGGCGGTTCAAGGAGTACCGCGACCCTGCGACGCGATTGCGGGAGTTCACCGACGTGCTCGTCGGCAGCGTCTCGCAACTCGATGCTCCGCGCACGCTGCGACGATTCCTGGCGATCGTGATCGACGCCTGTGACCTCCCGGGCGGCAAGGTCAGCGTCGATCGGTCGGGTGCGTCACCGTGGTCCGCTGTCGAAGGTCAGCAACGCGTGGGTCCGACGGATCCAGCCGCCGCTGTGGTCGTGACGGCGACGGTCGCTGCGTCGACGGTCCGGATGGAGCTCAGCCCGCCGGCCCGCACCGGGGTGCTCTCTTCGCGCGACCGCGCCGCGATCGAGGGAGCGCTCGAGATCGTGGCCCGGGAGCTCGATACGTCCGAGCACGTATCCGGCATCGCCAGCACCTGAGTCAGGCCGCGATGGGTACTGCCGCCAACGATCGAGCTCAGAAGCAAGATCGGTGAGTTTGGTCGGGGCGAGAGGGGTAGCGCCTCCAGAACTCAGCGACCTGGTCCGTTCCGGCTCGTCAACAAGACGCCACCGCGGGACCAATCCGACAAGGAGAGTGCGTGAAGCGCGAACGGCGTGAGAGTGCGATGACGAAGCCGCATTGCGGTCACGCCGAGGTCGACCCGCTCTCACTCCGGGCGGCCCTGCTGTCTCGAAGCACGGGCCGAATGGTCGTCTGGACCCGATCGGACCTTGAATGCCTAGTTGTTGCTCCCGCCGCGACAGATTAGGGTTTACGAGCCCGCAGCGAGCGACGAAATGGCGAGGACGAATGCCCCAATCATCGCAACCGTGGCAGCACCCATCACTATGACACCCACTCCGAGCATTACGTAATCGAACCAATCGTGGACCTGAGATGTCTTCTCAATCGGGTCCGAGCGCAGCCAGACTGGGAGCAGCCGCTGAGGCGGGGCGAATGTCACCGCAAAGTAGGCCCCCACGGCCAGTCCAACATACCCTCCAATCGCGAGAGCAAGAACCGTTGAATAACGCGGCGCGATGTCAACGCCGGGCAAGAGTGCGAAAGGAGCGGAGGCCAGAATCGGCACAGTAAGTAGCCGGGCGAAGAGCGCAATTAGCACCGGGCCATTCCTTACGATCGCAGGTTGACGCGGATTACGATGCAAATCCAGTTCTCTTCGTCGAGGGCCGGCCCGGGCTCGGCGACCGAGAACGAGGAATACGGTATTCAGACCTGCGAAGTAGAGCCAGAGGAGGGCTGAGCCAGAGGTCATTGTGGGCGCGGGTTCATGCTGTCGTATACGCCATTGAACACTTGGTCAACCGCCCACGATGTCGACAGCCCGACTCCGACGCCTAGGACGATGCATCCCGGAGTCCCTATCGCGAGCGTAGAACCCTCGCAGAGGCTAAAAGCCGCGGCGCCCGCTGCGAAACCTGCGGCCGTCGAGGATCCAGCCTGAGCATCGGCGCGTAATTCTGCCGTCCAGGGATCAAGCTTGAGAGTCGCGTCCTTATCAAGCCGGTCCTGCCTGTCGCTCAAGAACTCAATCGCGGCTCCCACGACGCCGGCGACCCTACCGCCGCGAGCCAGTATGCCTCCGATATCGAGGCGGAATGCCCCGCTAACTACAACCTCGGCGCCCACCTCGCTTGTTCCGAAGTTCAGAGTCACTGACCCACCTGCGACGAAGAGGCCGGATACAATCCCAGCCTTCTTGGCAGCTGCATCCAACGTCTCGTTCAACGCGTCCAAAGCAACGGTGCTTAGGAATACAGAATCCGCGGACTTACCCCGTTGAGTAGCATCGAAGCGGGCTTGTTGCGTCTGGTACCAGGCGTCACAGACACTCCCTGAAAACATCGGGTTTGGACTGTAGGCCAGGCATTGGCTCTGTAGATGTTCGTAATCATCAGGTCTGACGAGCAACCCGGTCGAGGAAATCGGCACACCGGCTACGAAGTGAACCGTTGTCGACTGCTTGCTTTCCTTGGCACACGTCGTGCAGGTTGACGCCGCGGCACGATAATCGGTCGACGTGCGGTTAACAGTTAGGTTCCCACCCTGAGTGCAATAGTCCGCACCAGGGCTACACAGCGTCCCCCCGATCGTCGCACGCCCATCCGGATCGATTAGCGTCGCGGGATCGGCTTCGGCATACAAGTATCTGTTCATCGAGGCTGGATTCGCCGCTTTGCCCGGAGCCGTATCGGCCTGGCTGAAGGAGGCGAGCGACGGAACGTAGTAGCGCGCACCCATCATCAAATAGCTCGTGCCGTTCGGGCTCACATCGAGTAGCCCGCGATAGCGCCACGGGTTGGTTGTCGTCCCCGACGTCATCGCCTGGCCCCATGGGTCGTAGCGGTATGCATCCGAGAGCGTCGTGCCGCCTGCCGGACAGAGCGCGACGATCGAACCGTGGAGATCGAAGATCACCCACGACAAGGTGCCTCCGGTCTTGACAGCGAGTCTGGAGCCGTCGAGATCGAGGAGGGCGTCGGTGGTCGCTGCCCCAGTCTCGTAGGTCGTCTTCGAGGTCCCGATGTAGCCGTAGGTGTCGGTGCTCCCGGCGACCGTTCGAGTCTTAGCCCGATCCAGCGCGTCGACGGTGAGGGTCGCCGCGGAGCCGGTCTGTGGCGTGATCCCGGTGAGCCGACTGGCTTCGTCGTAGGTGTACGCGACCGTGTTTGACGAGGCGTCGGCGGCGCCCGTCAAGTTGCCGAAGGAGTCGTAGGTGTAGTTCTTGTTCGTCCCGCCGATCGTCTGGCCAGTGAGCTCGTCGGTGAAGTCGGTGGTGAACGTCGTCGTCGTCGAGCCATCGGTCCGGGTCAGGCGGTTGCCGTCGAGGTCGTAGGCGTAGGCGTAGGTCTTCGAGAGACCGGTCGAGCCGGTCACCCGAGACGAGCCGTCGTAGCTGAAGGTCTGGGTCCCGGTGCCGGGGTCGCCACTGATGCCGGTCAGGCTCCGGCCTTCGGTCGCGACGCGCGCGCCGCGGTCGTAGGCCTGCTGCAGGGTGCTCGCGGTGCCCGAGGTGTTCATCGAGATCTGGGTCGGGCGTTTCGCCGCGTCATACGACAGAGTCTGCCGCTGAAGGCCCGGGTCGCCAGTGTCCCGTCGAGCCGATAGGTCCGGGTGACAGTGCTCGTCGTGTACGTCGACGGCGGCGTGACGAGCGTCTCCCGGTTGGCCCAGTCGTAGCCGAAGGTCGTCGTGCCCATGGTGCCGTCGGTCCGCGTCGCGACGGTGCCGATCAATGGCGTGTACGTGTAGGCGGTCTTGACCGTCGAGCCATCCTTGAGCTGGCTGAGCCGGCCGGCGGCGTCGTAGACCCAGTTGAAGGTCTGGCTGCCCTCGGCCACCGATCCTTGCGTCCCGTCGGCGTTCCAGGTCAGGGTCTTGGTGAACTTGAGGGTGTCGCTACCCGAAGTCCGGTCGTAGGTCTTCTCCGTCAGCACCCGCCCCACGGCGTCGTACACGAAGTCGACGTGCCGCGAGTTGACCGAGGCGCAGGCCGTCCCGGCCGGATAGTGGCAGGTCGAGGTCAGATGGCCACCGGTGTCGTAGACCTGCTCGGTCGTCGTGAGGGCGGTGTTGGTGACATTGACCGGCGGGAGCGTCTTGGTCTGGCGGCCCATCGCGTCATAGACGTAGTGCCAGGCGTTCGGTTCGGTCGCGGTCGTGACGGTGCAACCGGGGGTGTACAGCTGTCGCGCCGGGCAGTAGCCGATGAGCTCACCCGCGACGTCGTAGGCGAAGGTGCTCTTGATGTTGACGTCCCCGGTCGCCGTCGTGGCGGCGCCGGTCTGGTCGTTAGCCCAGGTCTCGAGCTGGTTGCCGAGCCGGTCGAGGACAGCGTGCATCCGCGACGGCGCGACGACGCTGTAGGCGAGGGTCGCTGTGGCCGGACTCCAGACGTCGACCGCCCGGCCGAGCCCGTCGTAGCCGGTCCGGGTCGTCAGGGCCGTCGCCGCATCGCTCGTCGGACGCCGGCCGGCGTCGTAGTGAGCGGTGGCCGTCGCGCCAATGTTGGTGGTGTAGACCGACACTTCGTCGACGTCGCCCACGAAGGCCCTGGTGCCATCGCTCTGGGCGCCGATCGAGAAGCCGGCGCCCGGGGTTCCCGGAGCGGCGGTGTTGTTCGAGAGCGTCGGGGTCGCCTTGTCGACATAGAGGGTCCAGGTGCTCGTGCCGCGCTCGAGCACGAGGTGGTGCCAAGCGCCATCGGTGACCTTGGTGGCCGATGCGACGTGGTGAGCGTGCCGCCGCTGACCGCGAAGCCGGCCGCGTTGCCCGAGGCGTCCGTGGTCGCGATCTTCAGCAGGCTCGACGTCCTGGGCTTCGAGCGGCTCGAATACGAGCTCACGCCGGACGCGATCGACCTCGGCCTCGACGCGGCGCTGCCGGCCGTCATGAGGCTCGGATACCAGAACGGTGAGTTTGGTCGGGGCGAGAGGATTTGAACCTCCGACCTTGTCGTCCCGAACGACACGCGCTACCAAGCTGCGCCACGCCCCGACCGAGGGCCCGTTTCACAGGGGCCCCGGGATGATAGCAGTCAGACCGTCTCGAGCAGTCAGACCGTCTCGACCGGCTCGACCTCGCGTCCGCTGGCCGGGCCCCGATCGCGGTGGCCGCCGGCCACGACCGCGTCGTCGCGGACCGGCCACATGACGATCGCCGCGGCGAGGAACGACACGGCCATCAGGACGAACACCGTAGGCAGGCCCGTCGCGTCGCCCGTGACATCGATGATCGCGCCGTACAGCGCCGTCCACAGCGACCCGACCCCGAACGCGAGCGTGAAGTACAGCGCGAAGGTCACGTCGCGCAGCGGCGTCGGCGCCACGTCCGCCAGGAGCGCCTGGAGCTGGGGGCTCTCGGCGAACGAGAAGAGGCCCATGATCGCGAGCGCGATCCACAGCCCGACAAGGCTCGACCCGGCGGCGAGGAACGCCAGGAAGCCGACCGCCCCGCCGACGTAGGCCCCGAGGACGATCGGCCGCCGACCGAACCGATCGGACAGCCAGCCGGCCAGCAGCGGCATCGGCACGGACAGGACGATGAGGCCGCCGTACATGACGTTCGTGGTGGATTCCGGCAGCGCCAGGACGTGCGTCAGGTACAGCAGCGCGAACAGGTTGGCGACACCGAGCCCGCGCCCGCCGCCGCCCAGGACCGACGCCAAGTAGATCCGCCGGATCGTGGGATCCCGGAGGACCGTCCGCATCGCTTCGCGGACGCTGCCTTCGGCGATGGCGGCGGCGCGATCCGCCCCGGTCTCGCGGACCCAGCGCAGGATCGCCAGGCCGACGACGGCCGCCGGGATCCCGAAGAGGACCGACACGCCGCGCCAGCCGATCGTCGCCAGCAGGAATGGTCCGAAGAGCGCCACGACGACGGTCCCGACGTTGCCGCCCGAGATGTGGGCGCTGATGGCGAAGCCCCGCCGCTCCGGCGGGTATTGCTCGGCGAGGAGGCCGTTGCCCACCGGATGCTGGGGCGAGCCGCCGATGCGCGAGGCCACGTTGAAGAGGGCGAACTGGCCGAAGGTCGCGGCCACGGCCTGTGCCGCGAAGCCGGCCCCGAAGAGCAATCCACCGACGGCCATCAGCCAGCGCCGCGGAACGCGACGAGTGACGAACGCGAAGGTGGCCTGGACCAGGCCGGAGCTGATCGAGCCGGCGGCCGAGACGAAGGCGATCGCCTCGATGGGGACGTGGAACTCGTCGATGACCTTCAGGAACAGCAGCGGCAGGATAACGGCCTGGGCATGGTTGACCGCGTGGGCGACGGCCAGCAGCGACAGCGTGCGCTGGGGATGGACGTGGGCCGCCGCGGCAGCTGAATTCACGGCGTCGGCCACGCGGCCGAGGATAGCCGGGCCATTCGGCCCGGATCAGGTCGCCGGGTTCGTGTCCATGCGCCGCGGCGTCATCCGGCGCCCGGCCGCCCGCCAGTCGGTGCTGGCGGGACCGGTGACGCCCGGATGCTCGCGAGCCTCGAGACGGACCAGCGAGATCCGGGCTCGCGCCGCCTCGGCGATCGCCTCGAGGTCGGCCGTGCGCCGGCCCTCGGGCAGCTCCGACCAGAGGCTGAGGTAGCCGTCACCGACGCGGACGGCCAGGAGATCGAAGACGGCCGCGAATGACCGGCCCTCCTCGACGTTGCCCTCGTAGGGTTGACCGGCCTGCCGGAACGGCGCGCCGGTGGCAACGACCTCGGCGAGTGCGTCATAGAGCCCGGCCGGCCGGAGGCTCGGAATGAGGTCGGTGACGAGCCGCCCGACCATCGCATCGCGTGCGAGGCCGGCCCAGCGAGTGGCGGCCGCGTTCACGAACTCGAGTCGGAAGTCGAGGAGGCGGCCGTCGCGATCGCGGACCGCAGCGGCGACGCTGAGGGGCAGGCCGATCAGGTCCAATGCCTCGCGAGCGGGCTCGTCGACGAGCGGGCGGGGCACGGACATCTGGACCTCCCCTGGGGATCCCGCGCCGCGCCCCGGACGAGGGCTGGGATCGATTCATGGTAGCCGACAGATCGGCTGGATTCGAGGCGCCGGGGCGCGACGCGGCCATTCGGTGGGGTCCGGAATGGGCGCCCGGAAACGGATCGAGCGGCCGGGGGACGCCGGCCGCTCGATCGATCGCCTGGCCCGAGCCCCCGAGCGCCCGAGCCGAGCTGGGTTCATGCCATGGGCTTGGCCCTAGAACTGCTCGAGATACCGCTCGACTTCCCAATCGGAGACCTGGGTGCGGTACTCGTCCCATTCCTCGCGCTTCGCCGCAATGAAGTGGTCGAACACGTGATCGCCGAGGGCCTCCCGGATCACGTCGTCGCGGGTGAGCTCCTCGAGCGCCTCGCCGAGCGTGCCCGGCAGCTCCTTGATGCCCTTGGCCGTGATCTGGGCCGCGTCCATCTCGAAGAGCGACTCCTCGACCGGCTCGCCGAGGGTCATGCCCTTCTCCACCCCGTCGAGCCCGGCGGCGATCATCGCCGCGAAGGCCAGGTAGGTGTTCGAGGACGGATCCGGGCAGCGTACCTCGACCCGGGTGCCCTCGACCGACTTGCCGGGCGAGACCATCGGGACGCGGATCAGCGCCGAGCGGTTGGTCCGGCCCCAGGTCAGGTACGTCGGGGCCTCGTAGCCGGGGACCAGCCGCTTGTAGCTGTTCACGAGCGGCGCGAGGACCGCGATCATCCCGCGGGCGTGGGTCAGGATCCCGGCCATGTAGGACTTGGCGACCGCCGAGAGGCCGTAGGACGCATCGGCGTCGGCAAAGGAGTTCCGCTCCTGCTCGATCGACCAGAGGCTCTGGTGGGTGTGCATCCCGGAGCCGTTGATCCCGTGGATCGGCTTGGGCATGAATGTCGCGTAGAGGCCGTGCTGCTGGGCGATCGCCTTGAGGGTGAACTTGAAGGTGATCGCGTTGTCGGCGGTCTGGAGCGCGTCGGCGTACTCGAAGTCGATCTCGTGCTGGCCGGCCGCCACCTCGTGGTGGGCCGCCTCGACCCGGATCCCGAAGGCCTCGAGGGCATCGACCATGTCGTGCCGGATCTCCCCGGCGAGGTCGGTGCTGAAGTCGAAGTAGCCGGCCTGGTCGTGGGGCAGGGGCTCGATTCCCCCGTCCGCACCGCGACGGAAGAGGAAGAACTCGAGCTCGGGGCCCATGTTGACGACGTAGCCGAGCTTGCGAGCCCGCTCGACCTGGCGCCGGAGGACATAGCGCGGGTCGCCCGCGAAGGCCTCGCCGCGCGGGGTGTACACGTCGCAGATCACGCGGGCGGTGCCGCGCGGACCGGAGCCCTTGAGCCACGGGATCTCCGAGAAGGTCCGCATGTCCGGCATGAGGTACTGATCGCTCTCGGCGATCCGGGTGAAGCCCTCGATCGACGAGCCGTCGAACCAGGTCCCGTGACGGACCGAGCCCTCGAGCTGGTGGATCGGGATCGTGACGGCCTTGACGACGCCCATGATGTCGGTGAACTGGAGCTGCACGAACCGGATGCCCTTCGACTTGGCACCCTCGATGAGCTCGATCCCCGACACCGCTTCGTATGGAGCGACCACCGATGCAACCTCCTGGCCGTTCGGCTCGGGCCGTTCGGCAATGGGTGGCTCAGCCGGGTCAGTCCTTGTGCGACACGCACCAGTTCCCGGCGGCCTGTCTACGGGAGGTCAGCCTATCAGCCGGCGGGCGGCGCCGGGAGCCCGGTAAGGTTCGGAGTCGGTGGTCAGACTTGGTCGTCTTGCACGATTCGGACGGCTGCCGCCAGCGGAAGTCGGAGCTCCGGGTCCGTGAGGCGCCAGCCGGTCAACGCCTCGATCCGGCGGAGGCGGTACGCGATCGTGTTGCGATGGACGCCGAGCGCCTCGGCAGCCTCGTTGATCCCGCCGCGCTCCAGCACGGCCCGGAGCGTCTGAAGCCGCTCCCGCTGCACGTCGGCGCGACCGGTCAGGATCGGCGCGAGCATGGCGCCCGCGAGCCGTGGCCCGTCCGGCAGGTTGTGCAATGCGCCCAGGAGCCGGTAGGCCGCCAGCCGGTCCGCCCGAGCCACCCCCGGCGGCTCGGGAAGGGCCAGCGCCGCTTCGAGCGTCGACCGCGCCTCGGCCTCGGCGGTGGGCCGATCGGCCTTCGCCCCAAAGGGTCGCGAGACGGCGATCGTGCGGCCGAGGACGGCCGCGATCCGGGCGGGCAGCTCGAGGTCGGCGGCCGCCGCCTTATCGGCACGGGCGGCCACGACCAGGCGGAACTCGAGCGAGTCGAGGTCGCCGCGAAGGGCCAGGCGCCGGGCTGGCGCGAGGAGGCGCAACTCCCGTCGGAGCTGCTCGCGAGCGGCCCGGGCCGCGGCGCTGTCCTCGTCGGTCTCGACGCCCCGTTGGCGCGCCAGGACGACGACCCACGGCGGGCCGCCACTCGGGAGGGCTTCCCGGCCGCCGCTGTCGGTGGCCCGACGAACCGCCTCGTCGCGGGCCAGCTCGAGCGCCACCAGGGTCGCCGCGCGGCCCAGCGACACCCGCTCGAGGTCGGTCGGCGCCCGGGAGCCGAGGATCGCGATGGCGCCGCCAGACGGGAGCGGAATCCGGAGCACGACGCCGTCCCGCCGGCCCGCCGCATACCCCGCGACGGCAGGTCCGGCGTCGGCAGCGACTGCGGGGGCATGGATCGCCAGCGCCTCGCCGCGCGGCCCTTCGAGGGCCAGGGCCCGGGCGAGAAACTCCGCCGCGGCGCCGACGATCGCCACGGCGCCTTCGCCGGCGAGGGCCCGGCGCTCCAGATCGGCCTCCAGGATCCCGGCCTGCCGCTCCAGCTCTCCGGACCGCCCGACGATGAACCCGATGACGCTCCGCTCGATCACCGCCGGATCGGCCGGTTCCAGGCGAAGCCCGCCGACGCCTGCAGCCTCGAGGGCCCGCTGGAGCTCATCGAGGCGCGCGCCGGCCGCGGGGGCGAGCGAGTCGCCCTCGACAAGGAGCACCCCGGAGACGGGCGTCGAGCCGAACGCCGCGACGAGGGGCGCGAGGTCCTCCGGCGTCGGCGCGATGACGGCGAGTGCCGAGGCCGGGACGATGGCCAGGTCGCCTGGCTCGAGGCCATCGAAGGCCGGGACCCGGGCCTTCATGACCCGCACCCACGCAACGGGGAGCTGGCCGCCACCCTCGCCCTCCGGCGTCGCGCCGTCCGCCTCGCCGCCGATCGCGCTGGCCCCCGGAAAGAGCTCCGCGCGCAGGTCCGCGAGGTGGGTCACGGCCCCGGCGGCTGATCGGGCAGGCCCGGATGGGCAGCGACCTCGGGCCGTGGCGTATCGGCGGCCATCCCGGGCCGTGGTGTTTCGGCGGCCACTCCGGACCCTGGCGCACGGGCGCTGCCGCGTGCGACCACCAGCCCGTCGACGATCCCGCCAAGCTCGCGATCGAAGTCGACCTGCCGATCGGCCCGGCCGACGAGATCGAGCCGCCCGTTCGGGTTGAGCCGCGACCAGATCCGGCGCCGCGGGAAGTAGAAGGTGATCGCCAGCCCGCCGATGAGGGCCGCGAAGGCCAGCCACACGATGTACGCCCCTGGGTCGCGCTTCGCGATGAGGATCGTGTACTCGCTCATCGACGGGAACCCGACCGTGATTCCCAGGCCGGAGATCGGCGCGGTCTCGCCCTGGCCGACCGCGACGGGAATGCCCGTGACCATCGCCTGCGTGCCGTCGGGATTCGTGCCGGTGACCGCGTACGGCACCGCGAGGATGGTCGGCGCGCCGCTGGGGTCGCGGCTCAGGAGGACCTGCAAGCCAACCGTCTGACCCGGGATGGGCAGGGCCCCGTAGGGCAGGCCGCTCGCCGCATTCGTCAGTGCCACCGGGCCGGACCAAAGGACGCCGCCGTCGCCCGCGTCCCGGAGCTCCACGACCGGTGCGGGCCCGAAGCCGTTGAGGTGGAACGAGTAGCCATCGACCTCGAGCGGGTCGTTGACCCGGACGATCTTCCGAGCCTGGAGCGTGCCGTCGCGATAGACCGCGAGATCGGTCGTGTAGTCCGTCGGGGTCCCGGTGTCGAGGCCGGGCGCGGAGAACCCCAGGTTCTGGACGAGCAACAGGCCCGGGGTCCCGATCGGCTGGACGCTCAGCGTGTCGCCCTCTGCCACCACGAGGCCCTGCTCGTCGCCGAGCTGGGCGGTCACGAGGCCGGCGATGAGGAACAGGATCAGCCCGAGGTGGGAGATCAGCGTCGCGAGCTTCATCCAGCGGTTGCGGTCGCCGTACACGTATGTCGTGCCGTCCTCGGCCACCTCCGTACGGACGGTGTAGCGGCGCCGGGCGAGCACGTCTCGCACGGCCTCGGCCGTGAGGCCGGGGCCCGCGGCGATCGACACCCGCTCGGGCAGTGCGGGATCGAAGAACGCCTCCGGTTGCTGGACCCGGATGAACGCCGAAGCGCGCCACAGCCGGGGCGTCCGATCGAGGGTGCAGATGACGATCGAGAACACGAGGAGTACCAGCCCGAGCCCGAACCACGTGGACGTGAAGACGTGGAACAGCTGGAGGCGCTCGAGGAGGTCGACGCCACCGGCGCCGATCGCGGGCTCGTAGATCGCCCGTAGGCGACTCATCTCGACCGCGTAATCCGAGGCGGACCGGAACGCGAAGCCGGGCAGCTGCCGAACCGTCATCCCGACGACGGCGAGCAGGCCCAGGACGATGATCTGCACCACCGCGAAGTTCACCGAGGTGAACAGCCGCCAGAGCGCCATCCCGGCCCGGGCAGCGAGGACCGGTGCGGGTTGGACCGCGGCCCGCTCCGCGGTCAACGTGGCCATGCGAAGAACGAGCCGGTCAGGCCCCGGCCGGAACGGGCGCGCCCGCTCGAGCCGCAACCGCGACGGCCGCGGCGATCCCCTGATCGAGATCGGCCATGAGGTCCTCGACGTCCTCCAGGCCGACGCTCACCCGGAGGAGGCCGGGCACGATCCCGGCGGCAAGCAGCTCCTCCTCGGAGAGCTGGCGCTGGGACGTCGACGGCGGATGGACGACCATCGTGTGGACGCTGCCGAGGGACGCCGTCAGCTCGGTCAGGCCGAGGGTGTCGATGACCGCCCGGCCGCCGGCGCGGCCGCCAACGACCTCGAAGGCGAGCATCCCGCCGCCGTTGCCGGCTCGGAACTGTCGCCGGGCGATCACGGCCTGGGGATGGCTCGCGAGGCCGGGGTACAGGACCCGGGTCACGCCCGGCCGGCCCTCGAGCCAGCGGGCGAGGGCAAGGGCGTTCGCGGCGTGGCGGTCGACGCGGACCGCCATCGTGAGGATGCCGCGCAGGACGAGGAAGGCCTCGAACGGCCCGAGCGTCGCGCCGCTGTCGACCTGGACCTTGGCCACCGCCTCCACGATCTTGCGGCTGCCGGCCACGACCCCGGCGATGAGGTCGCTGTGGCCGCCGAGGTACTTCGTCGCCGACTCGATGACCAGGTCCGCGCCGAGGTCGAGCGGCCGGCAGACGTAGGTCGAGGCGAACGTGTTGTCGACGAGGTAGAGCGCGCCACGACGATGGGCCAGATCCGACAGAGCGGCGTGGTCGGCGAGGAAGGTCGTCGGGTTCGCGGACGTCTCGGCGTATAGCACGGCGGTCGGGGCGGCCCGGAGGCTCGTGTCCACCGCCGCCAGGTCCGTCACGTCGACGAACTCGGTGGTGACCCCGAACCGCGCGAAATAGCCGGTCAGGAGCGTGCGGGTCGAGCCGTAGAGGGCATGCGAGGCGACCACCCGGTCGCCGCCTCGAAGACAGGCGGCGAGCGCCCCGTGGATGGCCGCCATCCCGGAAGCCAGGGCATAGCCTGCCTCGCCGCCGGCGAGCTCGGCATACGCATCGCCGAGGGCCCGTGTCGTCGGATTGGAAAGGCGGCTGTAGGAGTATCCGGTCCAGCCGTTGGCGACCGCGTCGCCGAGCTGCTCGGCGTCCTCGGAGGTAAACGTCGCGGTCTGGTAGATCGGGACCGAGGTCGGTCGCTGGCGGAGATCCGGGGCGTGTGCGGCCGCTCGAATCGCGCGGGTCGAGAAGCCGGCAGGCGGACTCGCGGGGCGCTCCGGCCGGCGGTCGGTCATGGCCGCGATGCTACACCGCGCGGCCGGTCGAACCCCGTCCCAGCTCCGGCTCGATCGAGACCATCGTCGGCTCGGCGGAGGCCCGTGCGACGCGGTTCTTGCCGCCGCGCTTCGAGACATACATCGCCCGGTCGGCGCTCAGCATCAACGCGTCCGGCGTCCGGCCGTCGGTCGGGTAGCTCACGACGCCCACGGAGATCGTGGGCCGCTGCTCGACGCCCGGAACACCCTGCTCGGCGACGCCGAGGCGGATCTTCTCGGCGAGGACCCAGCCGCCGGTCGGGTCCGTCTCGGGCAGGAGCGCGACGAACTCGTCGCCGCCGTAACGGGCCGCGACATCGATGCGCCGGATGCCCGAGCGCACGGTCTCGGCGACCGCTCGCAGGACCGCGTCGCCGGCATGGTGGCCGTGGCGATCGTTGACGGCCTTGAGCTCGTCGAGGTCGAGCATGATCAGGCAGAAGCCCCGGCCGGAGCGCTCGCTTCGGGCGATCTCTCGCTCCAGCGCGACGAAGAAGAACGTCCGGTTGTACAGCCCGGTCAGGGTGTCCATCGCCGACAGGCGGAGGGCCGCGTCGCGCGACCGGCGCTGCTCCCGCCCGACGATCGAGCCGATGCCGGCGAGGAGGTAGATGACGGTGAGGTTCACCGCCATCGTCACGACCTGCGCGGTGTTCGGTGCGCCGCTCCCGGCCAGGGAGGCGACGACGTAGCCGACGGTGGCAGCGAACGCGAGCGCGACCGTCGGGGCCAGCCCGATCACGAGCGAGGCGCCGCCGACGATCAGCGGGAAGGTGAAGCCGAAAGGACTCGCGAAGCCGTCGGTCAGCACGATCAGGACGCCGGCGAACGCGAGCGCAGCCACGCCCTGGAGGAAGCCCCGGAGGGTCGCCGGCAGGCGACCTGGCGTGAGGTCGTGGATGACGAGGGTGAAGCCGCCGGCGATCGCGATCCAGACCACGATCCGCGGCAGCCGATCGGCCCACTGGCCGCTCGCCGCGACGATCAGCGCCGTGGCCATCAGGAACGCCCAGCTGACGATCCGGAAGACCCGTTCATACGGCGGCGTCCCGGCGACGCCGGCATCGGCCATCAAGCCGTCGATGAGGGCTCCGTCGACCGCCTCGACGGGACGGATGTCGAGGGCCCGCGAGGTCGACGCCGAGCCGCGCAGCCGGTCCCGAACGGAGGGCACGGCGAGCGCGACCACCAACGCGAGGTTGATGGCCAGGGCGACCGCGACGATGACGAGGACGGTGTCGACGGGCACGATCTCGAGCAACTGCCCCAGGAATTCCGTGATGGCCGCTCGCTGCGGCGGTCAGAGTCCGCCAATCCTAGCGTTCCCACCCCGGACCGGCCCGTTCCGCACCGGATCGCGGTGCGGCCGAGCACCGGCAGGCCCGACGGCCACCGAGTCGGCGGCTAGCGGGTGCCGTACTGGTAGGTCTGCTTCACCAGCCGGAGATAGGTGAACGTCTCCGTGTCGCGCACCCCACCGATGCGCTGGAGGCGCTCGTTGAGGAACTGCAGCAGGCCCTCGTTGTCCTCGGCCACGGCCTCGATGAGGATGTCGAAGCGGCCCGCCGTGATGACGACGTAATCCACTTCCTTGAGCTCTGCCAGGGCATCCGCGACCTCGACGATCCGGCCGGGCTCGCAGCGGATCCCGATGAGGGCCTGCTGGAAGCCGAGCTTCCCCGGATCGGCGACGCCGACGACCTGCAGGATGCCCCGCTCGACGAGGCGATTCGTGCGGGCTCGGACCGCCGCCTCGGACACGCCGAGGGCCGCGGCGATCTGGGTGAACGCCCGGCGCCCGTCCTCCTGAAGGTGCTCGATGATCCTCTTGTCGAGGTCGGAGAGCTCGTCGGGCCGGCGAGTCCGGCGGCTGCCGCCCTCGTCGGGATTCGAACTTCGCATCGGCTGGCGATCCTAGCACGCGAATCCGTCGGGTCAGCCCTGGTCGAGTGCCTCCAGGACGGGAGCGAGGGCCTCGATCGACTGGGTCGTGATCGGGTCGACGACCAGCTGGACCTCGGCCATGCCCGCGGCGGCATAGCCACGAAGGCCGGCGGCGATCTCCCCCGGCGTGCCCGTCAGTGGCGGGATTGTCGCGCTCCGGAGGTCGCCCATGACCCGGCCGCTGCCGCCGGCCAGGCGGACGAGCACCGCGGCCGTTCGCTCGATCGCGGCCGGATCGCGGCCGACGTCGCGGCAGGCGTCGTCCACGAGCGCGGTCAGCGGCGCTAGCCCCGCCGGGCTGTTGCCGATGTCGGCGTACCAGGTGTTCCACGCGTCGGCGTGGGCCATCGTGATACGCAGCATCCGCGGCCCGGTGCTGCCGATGAGGATCGGCGGTCCGCCCGGCCGGGCCGGACGCGGCAGGAGCTCGCAGTCGCGAGCCTGGTAGTACCTGCCGTCGAAATCGATCGCCCCCTCGCGCAGCAGCGTCCGGATGATCGTGAAGGCTTCCTCGAACCGGTCGATCCGGTGGTCGAACGGGAACCCGAAGGCCGCGAACTCGGTCTCGTTCCAGCCTGCCCCGAGCCCCAGGATCAGCCGCCCGCCGCTGACCTCGTCGACGGTCGCCGCGAGCTTCGCGAGCATCGCCGGAGCGTGGAACGCGGTCGAGGCGACGAGCGGCCCGAGCCGGATCCGCGAGGTCGACGCGGCGAGGGCCGCGAGCATCGTCCAGACCTCCCGCGGCCCGCGCGACGAGCCGTCGTTGAAGCGGTAGAGCAGGTGGTCGCCGAGCCAGAGGGTGTCGAAGCCGACGTCCTCGGCGAGCTTCGCCATGGCGAGGTACTCGGGCCAGCGCACCTCGCGCTCCACCTCGGGGAGTTGAACCCCGACTCGAAGGGGACGATTGGCGGGCACGCCCCCAGCCTAGCAACGGACCGAGGCGCCGGGGCCGGCGGTCCGCGCTCAGAGCTTGCCGAGGTCGTCCAGGTCGGCTCGGAGGTTGATGGTCTGGCGGTACTCCCGGCGCAGCCGATCGACCTCTCCGGAGGCCGCTCGTTCGTCATCGGAGCTCGGCAGGGCGGCTGCGAGTCGCCGCTCGGCGGCGCGCCAGTCGGCCAGGATGATCGTGGCGTCGCGAGGCCCGGGCGGCGTGTCCCGGATGGCGTGATCCACGATCGCTGCATCGCCATGCCTGGCGCGCGACGCGACCTGGGCGGCGAGATCGAGCTGGACGCCGGTGGCCCCGAGCGCTTCCCTGGCGACGTCCTCGACCTCGCGGGCGATCCGGATGAACTCCGGGTCATCCGGCAGCAGCTCGCGCTTCCGGCGCTCGAGCTCGTACAGGCGATGGATCCGCTGGAGCAGCACATCGGACGCGTTGCGGAGATCCGACGACAGGCGGAAGCCGTCGAGGTCCTCGGGCGGCTGGGCAGACGGGGGCATCTGGGTCATGGGTCCCTCCTCGGTGCCGCGACCGTGCGGCCGAGCGGGCCGATGGTGGCTGGAGCGTTGCTGCAGAAGGCTGAACACGCCCCCGCCGACGCATTGCGAGCGCCCGGCAACTGGTGCGCATGCCATCATCCCGGCGTGCAGTGGATCGGGGCCGCGATCGGGGTCGTTGTGATTGCGCTCGTCGCGTGGGACCTGTTCCAGACCGTGGTGGTCCCGCGGCCGACGCCGGGCCGATTCCGGATCGCGCGCTACGTGATCCGCGGCTCGTGGCGGGGCGTCAAGGGGATCGGGCGGCGGGTCCCGCCGCGGATTCGGGACACGTTGTTTGGCCTGTTCGGCCCTGGCGTTGCGATCCTGCTGCTGGCCGTCTGGCTGGGTCTGCTCATCGTCGGCCTGGGCCTGGTGTTCTTCGCCCTCCGGGATCAGCTCGCCCCATCGCCGCCGGACCTGAGCAGCTCGATCTACTTCGCCGCGACGTCCGTGCTCACCATCGGCTACGGCGACTTCGTGCCGACCGGGGCGGCGACCCGGGTCCTGGCCATCGTCGCGGCAACCGGCGGCCTCGGCGCCGTGGCGCTCGTGGTGACGTTCCTGTTCTCGTTGTACGGCTCGTACCAGCGCCGGGAGCTCGCGATCGTGACCCTCGAGGCCGCCGCGGGTGGTCCGCCGTCGGCCGTGGCCCTCCTCGAGACCTATGCCCACCTGGGCATCACCGACCGCCTCGATCCCCTCTTCCAGGAGTGGGAGTCGTGGTCGGCGGAAGTCCTCGACTCCCACGTCGCCTATCCGCTCCTCGGCTTCTTCCGGTCCAGCCACGACAACCTGTCATGGATCAGCGCCCTCGGCACAGTCCTAGACGCCGCGACCCTCGTCGTGACGACGATCGAGGGCCTGCCGCGAGGCAGCGCCGAGCTCGCGCGGCGGGTCGGCTCGCACCTCGCCGAGGACCTCGGCAACCTCGGCTTCCACGAGGGTGAGACGGCCTGGCTGGGTCGCGACGACTTCGAAGCCGCCTGCGACCGGCTCGAACGGGCCGGCTACCGGCTCGCCGATCGCGGTGCCGCCTGGGGCCGCTTCGAGGCCGCGCGACTCGCCTACGCGCCGCGGCTCGAAGGGATGGCCAACTACTGGGCGGTCTCCGCCACGTCCTGGCTCGGCGCCGGCGACATGGCCCGCTCCGCCGTGCATCGCCCGGACGAGCGCCAGGAAGAGGCGCCGATCTACCTCTGAGGCTGCCGGAGCAGGCTGTTGATGGTCGGGGCGGTGGGATTCGAACCCACGACTTCGTGCTCCCAAAGCACGCGCGCTACCAGGCTGCGCCACGCCCCGCCGGTGCGGTCCTGACTATCGCAGGTTCACGCGGGCTTCGACCCTAATCGAGCTTGGGCAGCACGACCTCGGAGAGCACCGGCCGCATGCGCGCCGCGGCACGGGCCCGATGGGACACCCGGTGCTTCTCGGCCGCGCTGTACTGGCCGAACGTCCGGCCGCCGGGCGGCTCGGGCGCCGGCTCGAAGATGGGGTCGTAGCCGAAGCCGGCACTCCCGCGCGGCTCGATCGCGATCCGGCCGCGGCAGGTGCCGCGCCGGCTCGTCAGGTGGAGCCCGCCCGGGGCGGCCGGATCCGGCAGGGCGAGGCTGAGCACGCAGACATAGCGTGCGCCGCGGCGCTCCGCGGGCAGGCCACCGAGCTCGCGCAGGAGCTTCGCGTTGTTCTCGGGATCGGTCGCGTTCGGACCGGCATACCGCCGGGTTCGCACGCCGGGCCGGCCGGCGAGGGCATCGACCTCGATACCCGAGTCGTCGGCCAGGGCCGGCAGGCCCGTGGCTCGAGCGGCAAAGCGGGCCTTGATCCGGGCATTCGTCTCGAATGTCTCGCCGTCCTCGATCGGCTCGCCAGGGATGTCCAGGTCGTCGAGCGACACCAGCTCGAGGTCGGGCAGGGCGAGCAGCTCCCGGAGCTCCCGGAGCTTGTGCGCCGAGCGAGTCGCCACGACGACCCGCGCGACCCGCGCCGGCTCGGGAACCGGGGTCAGCGTCGGACCTTGGCGAGCGCCTCGGCCTGCGCCTCGAACAGCCGTCCGAGGCCCATGTTCGCGAGGTCGAGGAGGGCATCGACGGTCGGCCGATCGAAGGGCGCCCCCTCCGCCGTGCCCTGCAGCTCGACGTACGTCCCGGCGTCGGTGCCGACCACGTTGAAGTCGACCGCGGCGTGGGAGTCCTCCGGGTAGTCGAGGTCGAGCATCGGGATGCCCTCGACGATCCCGACCGACACCGCCGCGACTTTGCCGACGAGGAAGCGCTCGAGGCCGTGCGACATCAAGGCCGCCGCGAGGGCGACGTAGCCGCCCGTGATGGACGCGCAACGCGTGCCGCCGTCGGCCTGGAGGACGTCGCAGTCGAGCGTGATGGTCTTCTCGCCGAGTCGGGCGAGGTCGACGACGCCACGGAGCGAACGGCCGACGAGGCGCTGGATCTCGTGGGTCCGCCCGCCCAGCCGACCCTTCACCGATTCGCGCTCGGATCGCTCGGCCGTGGCCCGCGGGAGCATCGCGTACTCGGCGGTGACCCAGCCGGTGCCCTTGCCGCGGAGGTGCGGCGGGACGCGATCGCCAATCGTCGCGGCGCACAGGACCTCGGTGTCACCGACGCGAATCCGGCACGAGCCCTCGGCCCACTTCAGGACCCCGAGCGTCAACGTCACGGGTCGCAGGTCGGACGGCCCACGACCGTCGGCCCGGACCGTCTTCGGCCGGTTGCCGATGCTCATCTCGCTCCTGCCTCCCGTTCCTGTGCCTTGGCAGCATCCCAGAGCGCGTCCAACGCTGCAAAGTCGAGATCCTTGATGGCCACGCCGCGCTCGGCGACCAACCGCTCGACGCGCCGGAAGCGATTCCGGAACTTGCGATTGGCCGCTCGAAGGGCGGCCTCCGACTCGATGCCCAGCTTCCGCCCGACGTTGACGACGACGAGCAGCAGGTCCCCGAACTCCTCGGTCTGCTCGGCGGCGCCATGGGCGGCCGCGAGCTCGCCGAGTTCCTCGGCCACCTTGTCAAGCACGCCCTCGACGTCCGGCCAGTCGTAGCCGATCGCCGCGGCGCGCTCCTGCATCTCCTGGCTGGCGGCCAGGGCCGGCAGGGAATTGCTGATGCCGTCGAGAGCTCCTCGTGCGGCCGGCGGCGCCTCCGTGCCCGACCCGTCGGCCTCGTCCCGCACGGCCTGCCCCGCCGCCTCCGCCCGCTCGTCGGCCTTGATTCGCTCCCACTGCCGCGTCACGTCCGCGGCCGTCCGGGCCTCGGCCTCGCCGAAGACGTGAGGGTGGCGCCGGACGATCTTCCGGGCGAGCGCGGCATTGACGTCGCTCAGGTCGAAGATCCCGGCCTCCGCGGCGAGCTGGGCATGCAGCACGACTTGGAGGAGCAGGTCACCGAGCTCGCCCGCGAGCTCCGGCGTGGCCCCCGCCTCGAGGGCGTCATAGACCTCGTAGGCCTCCTCGAGGAGGTGCTTCCGCAGCGAGGCATGGGTCTGTTCGCGATCCCATGGGCAGCCATCCGGCTGGCGCAGCCGATCGCTGATGGCGGCCATCGTCCAGAGGCCGCCGAACGCCAGCTCGACCGGGAGCGGCGGGATCGCCAGCCCGGCCTCGAGGTCGGCCGCGGTCAGGTTGCCGATCGTCCGCGGCTCGGCCGAGCCGGCGACCGCCACCGGATGGCCGGCGGGGTAGAGCCGGCGCAGGACATCGAGCGGGCCGTCGGCCGGATGGGCGTGGCGGCCCGGAACCGGCGGGGTCGCTCCCGACGCATCGCCCGGTGCATCCGGCACGATCACGAGAAGCCGCGACGGTTCGGCCGGAAAACCGGAGAGACCGCTCGCAGGCACCGCCTGGACGCCCGCCCGGGGATCGAGGTCCCAGCGCTTCCGGGCCTCCGCGACCAGCCGATCGAGCATTGCTGACCCGCCTAGGTGGCGGATGGCCCGACGGCGCCGGTGTAGTCGCGGGTGATCGTGGCCGCGGCCTTCTTGGCCGCGTACCAGTTCGAGAAGCCGGAGTCCTGGAAGGCCTTGATCTGGGTGGCATCCGGCGTCCGGGTCGCCTCCGCGAGGACCTTGTAGAGGTACAGGCCCTCGTTCGTGACGGTCACGACGTCGGAGGTCTGGCCGATCGGCGTCCCGAAGATCGCGCTCTCCTTGATGTCGCCGAGCTGGCCCTGGACGACCCAGCCGATGTCACCGCCGTCCTTCGCCTCGGGGCCCTCGCCGTTGTCACGGGCGAGCTGGGCGAAGTCGATCCCCGCGTCGGCGCGGGTCTTGACGTCGTTGAGCCAGGCCTCGTCGCCGTCGCCGTAGGGATGCATGAACTGGACGATGTACCAGCCCAGATCGGTCTTGATCGGCGGCAGGATCTGGCCGTTGCGGAGGCCCTTGGCGAAGATCGCGTCGGCGACCTGGTTCGGCATCACGGTGGTCGTGTCGGCGTAGGCCAGCTTGCCGCCCTGGTCGCGGGTCGCCTTGTCGTCGGACTTCGTCCTGGCCAGGATGTCGAACTTCGAGGGGTCCAGGAGCAGCTGCTGGTACGTCGTCATCGCGTCGGCCTGGGCCGTCGCCCAGGCCGGGTCGTTGGCCGGGACGCTCGTTGCGCCCACGGTCTCGTGGTTCGGGGCGAAGACGATCTGGCGGATCTTCACGCTGTCGGGCGAGACCTGCGCCTCGGGCAGGAAGATCTGGAGGACGTGGCGCTGGGTGCTCGGCTGCGACAGGTCGGCCACGACCTTGTCGTTCAGCTTGTTCTGGATGACGTCGGCCTTCACCGCCACGCGGTAGTCGGCCAGGCTCACGCCGGCATCCGTGATCTTGCTCTGGAACCCGTCGTCGACCTTCTGGGGCGCGATGTCCGTGACCCGCCCGATCCGGAAGGTCCCGTCGTCGCCTTCGACGACCGCCGTCGGCGTGTTCTGGGCGACGGCAAACACGGCGTCCATGAACTTCGCGTCGTAGCCGCTCTTCTTCGGGAGCCAGCCGAGATCGCCGGCCTGGGCCGCGGACGTGGCGGTCGACACGGTCTTCGCCACGTCCTCCCACTTCTGACCGGCCTGGATGTCCGCCAGGGCCTGCTCGGCCTTGGCCTTCGCGTCGGCCTTCTGGACGTCGCCGACCTGGCCGGTGGTGGGATCGACGCTGGGCGCGACCTCGATCATCCAGACGTGGCGCTCCTCATCGAGGGTCGCCTCCGTGGTGAGCTGGGCGTCGACGTCGGCATCGCTGACGGTGATCCCGGCGTCCGCGGCGAGCTTCGCCTGGAGCGTCGCGTCGATCAGCCGCTCGAGGGCGATCGTGTCGATCGACTGGAGGCGCTGGTCGAGATAGGCGATCTGCTGCGACGCATCGGTCTGGCTGACCCGTCCCGCCGCGAGGAGGTCGTGAATCCGCGACTCCGTGTACTTGGTCCGGAAGTCCTCGATCGCGATCCGGGTCCGCAGCGCGTCCAGCGAGATCGACTGGCCGTCGACCGAGGCTGCCTGGCCGAAGTGGTCGGAGTAGTAGCTCCAGCCGGCATAGCCGACGAAGATGACGATCGCGGTGAGGATCGCGACGATGAACCCGCCATTGATGAGCGTGGTGCGGCGCTCGTCCGAATCCCAGCCCGCGCGGCTGGGTCGCTTCGCGACGGGCCTGGCCCTGAACGTCATGCGGTGATCGATGCCTCGAGATGGGGTGTTGCCCGCGAGCCGGGATTGCGGTTGCTGCTGGGCGCGCGGAATGGTACCGCAAGATCACCTGAGAGCCGGGAGGACCTCCTCGTCCAGGAACCGCTCCGTCGCCCGCCCGTCCGCGACGTCGAACGCCGCGGCGCCGAACGCCCGGACGCGCTCGAGGTCGAAGGCCCCGGCGCGGAGCCACGCCGCGAGGTCGGCCATGCGCTCGAATACCGGGCCTGGCAGGTCGGCCGGCCAGTCGAGGTAGAAGCCGCGCTCCGATTCGTACGAGGCGTGGTCGGGCGCGAAGAAGGCGATCGGCCGCCCGAGGAGCGCGAACTCGAAGATGGCGCTCGAGTAGTCGGTCACGAGGATGTCGGTGACGAGGAGCAGCTCGTTCATCTCGGGCCACGCCGAGACGTCGATGACCCTCGGTCCGCGACGGCCAGGGGATCCATGGCGGTCCGGCGCTCCAGCATCGGACACGGACCGCGTCTGCCGAGCGGTGACGAAGGGATGGGCTCGCACCAGGACGACGTGGTCGTCGCCGAGGGCGGCAGCGAGCGCCCCCAGGTCGAGGTCGGTCGGCGAGGTTGCAGCGGTGATGCGCTCGCCTCTGAAGGTTGGTGCGTACAGCACGATCGTCCGTCCGGTCGGGATCCCGTAGCGCTGCCGCACAGCGGCCTCGGCGGCCGCCCGCCTTGGCGGGTCGAAGAAGAGATCGGTGCGCGGGACGCCGAGCCGGGCGGTGAACCGCTCCAGCGGCAGGCCGAACGCCTCGGCGTAGAACGGGGCGAACCGCGCGGCCGACACGAGGCACAGGTCGTAGTTCGAATGGATCGCGACGGTCGCGAGGGTCGCGCGGTTTGCCCCGAAGCCGCGGTCGACGACGCTCCGGCCGAATCGCTTGAACGCCCCGCAGGCATGCCACACTTGGATGTGGCGCGTCCCTCGCCGTGGCCGGATCGCATACAGCGGGAACCAGTAGTCGTCGAGCACGATGAGACTCGCCCGAGCGAGGTGCCAGCCTGCGACGATCGCATCCAGGGCGGCAAGGAGCGCGCCCCGCAGCCCGGACCGCACCCGTCGCGCCAGGACGACCACCTCGGCCTCGGGCGCGCGCCGGGCCAGGGCGTTCCGGATCTCGGCGAGATTGCCGTCGAGGCAGTCGGCATGGGCCGTCGCGAAGACGACCCGGCGGCGGACCGGGCGGAGCCGCCCGACGCCGAAGCCGGCGCGGACGAGCGCGACGCGTGCCCGCGCCAAAAGGGTCCCCACGTTCAGCCCGGTGCCCCAGGACGATGCATCGCCGGACGATGGTAGTGGCGACCGTCAGCTCCGGACCTATCCTCTGGCCATGCGGATCCACGCCCTCGTCCTGGCCGGCGGCTCCGGCGACCGGTTCGGGGCCGAGATGCCGAAGCAGTTCGTCCGCCTGGCCGGCGAGCCGATCCTAGCCCGAACCGTCCGGGCGATCGCGTCGGCCGGGATCGACCAGCTGGTCGTCGTCAGCCATCCGAGCTGGGTCGCCGAGACCGAGGAGCTCGTCGGCCATCTCGACCTTGACGTTCCAACCTGGATCGTGGCAGGCGGCGTGACCCGGAACGAGAGCGCCCGCAACGGCCTGGCGCGCCTGGAGGCGGATCCGGACGACGTCGTGCTCATCCACGATGCGGTCCGGCCGCTCGTGCCGCGCGAGGTCATCCTCCGCTCGATCGAGCCGATCCTCTCGGGCCGCGCCGATGCGACCGACACCGTGATCCCGAGCGCTGACACGCTCGTCGTCGTCGAAGGCGATGCGGTCGTCGAGATCCCGGAGCGCGCGCGCTTCCGGCGCGGCCAGACGCCCCAGACGTTCCGGATGTCGATCATCGCCCGGGCCTACGCCGCGGCCGCCGCGGCGGGCGACCTCCAGGCCACCGACGACTGCACGCTCGTCCTGCGGCACGTGCCCGGCGCCCGCATCGTGGCCGTCCCCGGCGACGAGGTGAACATCAAGATCACGACCCGGACCGACATGGTCCTGGCGGATCGGATGATCCAGATGCGGACCCTCACGCCGGCCGCGACCGATCCGGAGCCGACCCGATCGCTGCGCGAGGCCGGTGTCTACGTCATCGGCGGCACCGAGGGCATCGGGCGGGCGATCGCCGATGAGGCGGAGCGCGCGGGGGCGCGGGTCAAGGTCGACGGGCGTCGGACGGGGCTGGACGTCCGCGACTACGCGGCGGTGGAGGCCCGGCTCGCGGCGGCCGCCGGGGAGCTCGGTGGCCTCGACCACGTCATCTGCTCGGCCGGGGTCATGCGCGTCGGGCCCTCGGTCGGGACGAGCCCCGAAGCCCTGGCCGAGGTCATCGACGTCAACGTCAAGGGCACGCTCAACGTCGCCCGTGCAGCGCATCCGTACCTCCGTGAGCGAGGTGGCTCCTTCACGGTCTTCGCCTCGAGCTCCTTCACCCTCGGCCGCCCGAATTACGTGGCGTACTCGGGCAGCAAGGCAGCGGTCGTGAACATCGCTCAGGGCCTGGCGGAGGAATGGGCGGCCGACGGGATCCGGGTGAACGCGATCAGCCCGGAACGGACCGACACGCCGATGCGCCGCGCAGCCTTCCCGGCCGAATCGCGGATCGGAATGCTCCAGCCGCGGGACGTGGCGATTGCGACGCTTCGGCTCGTCCTCTCGGACCTCACGGGCCAGGTGCTCGACGTCCGGCGCCACGACGGGCTCGGGGGCGTCGTCGGCCCGGACATGACCGCATCACCAGACGTGGCGCCCGCCGAGCCGGAGTCGAGCCGCAGCGATCGGTCCCGGTGAGCCGGCTCGAGTACTGGCTCGCGGCCGGGGTCCTGCGCGTCCTGGGCTGGCTGTTCGGGCGCCTGCCCGGCCACCCGGACCGGGTCGTCCTCGCCTCGCCGCGGAAGTTCCACCTCGACGGCAACCTGGCTGCGCTCGAGACCGCGGTCCGCCGCCTCCGGCCGCGGGCCGACGTCGTCGTGCTCGCCGAGATGTACGGCTACGGCCTCGCGGGCAAGCTCGCGTACGCGGTCCGGATGGTCCGCGGAACGTATTACCTCCGAACGGCGGGCCTCGTCGTCGTCGACAACGCCTGGCTGCCCGTCCACGTCGCGCCGCATCCGGCGCGGACGACGGTCGTCCAGGTCTGGCACGCCGCCGGCGCCCTGAAGCGCTTCGGCTACGACACGGTCGAGCCGCCGCGCGAGCCGGAGCGGACGTTCCTGCATCGCTATTACGACTGGGTCGTCACGAGCGGCGAGGCATCGCGGGAGCCATGGTCCAGGGCGCTCCGGACGCCGCTCGAGCGTGTCGTGGCGCTCGGCACGGCGCGCACGGATGCCTTCTTCGACCCCGCGGCGATCGCGGCGATCCGGGCTCGCGTCATCGCGACCCATCCGGCCCTCGCCGACAGGCGAGTCATCACCTACGCGCCGACGTTCCGCGGCCGCGGTCGGGCCAAACGTCCCGGGGCCGGGCTCGACGCGCACCGCCTGCGGGCCGCCCTCGGGCCGGACGACGCCCTCATCCTGAAGAGCCATCCGAACCTGGATCGGTCGCTCGTCGACACCGCGGGCTACGACGCGATCATCGACCCGGCCGAGGACATGAACGACCTCCTGCTGGCCACCGACATCCTGATCACGGACTACTCGTCATCGATCTTCGAGTGGGCACTCCTGCGCCGGCCGCTCGTGCTGCTCGTCCCGGACCTTCCGGAGTACGCCAGCGACCCGGGGCTCTACCTCGACTACCGGTCCGAGATGATCGGCACGCAGGTCCTCGACACGGACGGAGTCGCCGGCGCGATCCGTGACGGGCGCTTCGACCTCAGGCCGTACGACGCCTTCATCGCCCGCCACCTGGGCGCCTCGGATGGGGCCGCCAGCGCCCGGGTCGTCGAGCACTTCATCCGGAGCTGACCCGCCGGAGCCGGGGCCACGTGGCGCGTGCGCGCCGTATCCTCCTGACGAACGACCACGAAACGGCGCGACGTCCGGCGCTGACCTCGACGGTCCGGTCTCGCACTGCTGGAGGATTCCGTGTCTCAGGATCGTCGGGTCGCGGTCATCGGCCTCGGGTATGTCGGTCTCCCGCTCGCGATCTCGTTCGTCGAGGCCGGGCTCTCGGTCGAGGGCGTCGACGTCGCGGATGGGCGCATCCGGGAGCTCCGGGATCGCCGCTCGCCGATCGACGACATCTCCGACGCCCGCCTCGCGGCCGCGCTCGACGGCGGCCTGTCGGTCAGCCACCCCGGCGAGGCCCGCCTGGCCGAGGCCGATGCCATCTTCGTGTGCGTGCCGACGCCGGTGACGGCGACCAAGGATCCCGATCTCCGACCCGTCATCGGCGCAGCCGAGACGGTTCGCGGTGGCCTCCGGGCCGGGCAGCTCGTGGTCCTCCAGTCGACGACCTTCCCGGGGACGACCCGCGGACCCTTCCGCGAGGTCCTGGAGGCGGGCGGCCTCAAGGCCGGCGACGACTTCGACCTCGCCTTCGCCCCGGAGCGCGTCAACCCCGGCGACCCGGACAGCTCCGGCAGGGCGATCCCGCGGCTCGTGGGCGGCACGACCGCCGCAGCCACCACTCGCGCTGCGGCCTTGCTCCGGACGATCAACGACCGGGTCATCGAGCTGAGCTCGCCGGAGGGCGCCGAGCTGGCCAAGCTCCTCGAGAACGTCTTCCGGAACATCAACATCGCGCTCGTCAACAACCTGGCCTTGCTCTGCGAGCGGATGGGCCTCGACGTCTGGGAGGTCATCGACGCCGCGGCGACGAAGCCGTTCGGGTTCATGCGCTTCACGCCTGGCCCGGGCGTCGGCGGCCACTGCATCCCGGTGGATCCGTACTACCTCTCGTGGCGAGCCCGGGAGTTCGACTTCGTCGACCGCTTCATCGAGCTCGCGGGCGACATCAATGTCGGGATGCCGCGCCACGTCGTCGACCTCGCGGCGCAGGCCCTGAACGAGCGCGGGCGGTCGCTGAAGGGCGCCCGGGTCGGGGTCGTCGGGGCGGCGTTCAAACCGAACGTCCAGGACGCTCGGAACTCGCCGTCGGCCGAGGTGATCGCCGGCCTGGCGGAGCGGGGCGCCGACGTCTTCTTCCACGATCCCTTCGTCCCGACCTTCCGCGACGCCAGCGGCGTGGTGCGCGAGAGCCAGGGCATCGACGCGATCGCCGCCGCCGACCTGGTCGTGGTCCTCGTACAGCACCAGGTCGTCGAATGGGACCGCCTCTATCGCGACGCGGACCTCATCGTCGACACGGTCAACAGCTCGGCCGGCCGGGTGACGCGGCCGAGGCAGGTCCTCCGCCTCGGCGCGGGCTGGTCCGAGCCCGCCGGGGTCGTGGCGAGCGGCTAGCGGATGACCGAGGCTTCGGGCGAGGAGACCTCGGGGCTCGCAGGCCGTCCCGATCGCGCCGCCGGGGCGGACCACCGCCCGCGGGTCGCCTACCTTTCGTTCTCCTCTGCGGAGTTCGACGCCCGGTCGATGCGGATGGCGCGCTCGGCCGTGGCCGCGGGCTGGCAGGCGACCATCTATGCCCGCCTCGAGCCGGGCCTGCCCGACGTCGAGGAGCACCACGGGTTCAGGATCGTCCGCGTCCCGGCCGACGGGCGCCGGGCCGTGCCCGGCTTCCGAGGGATCGCGCGACGGCGGGCGGCGGTGGCCCTCGCCGAAGCGGCGCTCCTCCGCGGACAGCGCGGCCCTCGGCAGGAGCCCGCTCCCGCGCGAGCCCCGAGACGCGTCGCGAGGCTCCTGCCGGAGCGCCTCCGGCGATGGCGCCGGAGCGTCATCTGGTTCCCGCTCCGGCCGCTCGGGTGGGCGGCGGCGCTCGACGACGTCGTCGACGCCGCCGACGTCTGGCATGGGATGTGGGCGGGCTCCCTGCCGGCCGTCGTTCGCCAGCGCTCGCGCCTCGGCGGCCGGGCCGTCTACGACAGCCGCGACGTCTTCATGGAGTCACGCGACTGGGCCCGGCTCGAGTGGCCGCTCCGACCGCTGCTGGCGGCCGTCGAACGGGTCTTCGCCCAGCGCGTCGATCGGGTCGTCACCGTGAACGAGCCGTACGCCGATCTGCTCGCCGAGCGGCTGCACGTGCCCCGGCCGGTCGTGGTCATGAATTGTCCGGAGGCCTGGACGCCGCCCACCCCGCCGCCGGACCGGATTCGGGCCGCCCTTGGGCTGCCGGCGACCACCTCGATCGCGCTCTACACCGGCCAGCTCGTGTCGGACCGTGGGATCGAGCAGGCGATGGACGCGATCCTCATGGTCCCCGATGCCGTGCTCGTGCTGCTCGGCTACGGTCCAATGGCGGCGCGACTCGCCGAGCTGGTCGAGGCGCCGCCGTACCTCGGCCGCGTGAAGCTCCTCCCCGCGGTCCCGCCGGACGAGCTCCTGGCCTGGACCGCATCGGCCGACGTCACCGTCATGGCGATCCAGCCGACGAGCCTCAACCACCGCTTCACGACCCCCCAGAAGCTGTTCGAGAGCCTGGCCGCCGGCGTGCCCGTGGTCGCCTCGGACCTGCCCGGCATGCGCGCCATCGTCGCGGCGACCGGGGCAGGCGTGGTCTGCGATCCGACGTCGCCGGCGGCCATCGCGGCGGCGATCGACGGGGTCGTCAACGCCGGGCCGGCCCGTCTCGAGGCCCTGCGGAACGCGGCGCGGACGGCGGCGCGTGACACCTACAACTGGCCGGCCCAGGCGCGCGTCCTGTTCGACCTCTACGAGGACCTCAGCCTGCCGGCCTCAGCTCGCCGGCCCCCCTCAGCTCGATCGGGCATGGAGCGCCCGCCAGGCGTACCGCCCGCGGCGGACGGCCCGAAACCCGACGGCGATGGGCCAGTTGAGGAGCAGCAGCAGATCGAAGAGTCCCGCGCGTCGTGATCCGGACCGCTGGAGGACCGTCAGCGCCGGGGCGATGAGCGTGGCCCGGCTGACCCGCCCGGCGAGTCGCGGGTGCGTCCGGAGCTGCCCTTGGAGGAGGCGCAGGTAGGCCGCGCGTGCCGGGTCCCGAAAGCCCCGCCAGCGCTCGAGTGGCGGCCGGAGGATCGCCGCCGCGACGGCGTCCGACCCGTCGACGAGGCCGGCCGGAGCGGCGTCGAGGAATGCGCCGATCGCGTCGAAGAGCTCGGCGCCGCCGGGATCGTTGTGCGAGACCGCGCGGACGACGGGTCCGGCCAGGTCGGACCGGACGAGGCGCTGGAAATAGGCATCGACGACACGAGCCCGGTCCGACGCATCGGCGATCGAGACGTTCGCTTCGGTCGCCACGTCCGCCAGGGCCCCGATCGCGACACGTGCCGCCTCGGCGGCGAGCCGGGCGGACCCGTACTTCGTCGCCGTGATGGACGTCGTCCGGGCACCGCGCGGCGGGCGCGACCACTCGTACACGTCGTCGGCCACCACGAGGATCCCGTCGCCGGCCCGGATGAGCGCCCGGATGCACCACGGCTGGTCGCCCAGCACCCGGCCCTGGAACGACAGGCCCGCCGCCACCGAGCGGTGGAAGAGCTTGCCCGTGACGGAGGCGTACTGCACGAGCCCAGGGTGGCTGGCGAGCGACCGCCTGCCCGACGTTCGGATGTCCGGGATGTTGTACTGGACACTCCGCCAGCGTCGCCGGCCGTCGGTCCAAATGCGCTGGCCCACGACCGCGCGGACGCCCGGCATGCGGGCTCCCGCCACCAGCGCGGCGAGGCCGCCGGGCAGCAGCCGATCATCGGCATCGAGGAACGTCAGCCACTCGCCGCTGGCGATCGCGAGGGCCTGGTTGCGGGCCGCCGACACGCCCTCGTTGGACGCCCGGCGCAGGACGACGATCCGATCGTCTTCGGCGGCGCGAGCCTCGGCGATTGCCCCGGTCCCGTCCGTCGAGCCATCGTCGACGACGACGCACTCGAGGTCGACGGTCGCGCCCTCGAGGACCGAGTCGAGTGCTCGCCCGAGGGTCCCGGCCGCGCTCCACGCCGGCACGATGACGGAGACCACGGGCCGCTTCGTCACCTCGCGGTCGGGCGGTTGGTGGATGCTAGGCTGTGCCGGCACATGAAGGGCCTGATCCTCGCAGGTGGCACGGCGACGCGCCTGTTTCCCCTGACGATCGTCACCAACAAGCACCTCCTCCCCATCTACGACCGACCGATGATCTACTACCCCATCGAGACCCTCGCCCAGATGGGGATTCGCGAGGTCATGGTGATCGTCGGGGGCAAGAGCGTCGGCGACATCGTGGAGCTCCTCGGTGACGGCTCCCACTTCGGCCTCGACCTGACCTACCGCTTCCAGTCGGGCGCCCGCGGCATTGCCCAGGCCGTCGGCCTCGCGCGGGACTTCGTGGGTGACGACGCCTTCTGCACCGTGCTGGGCGACAACATCCTGCGAGGTGACGGCCTCCGGGCGATGGCCGACGAGTTCGAGCGCGGCCCCTGGGGAGCGGGCTCGCTCCTGTACCGCGTGCCGGACCCCGAGCGGTTCGGGGTGGCGGAGTTCGATGGCGCCGGAAACGTCATCGGATTCGAGGAGAAGCCGGCACGTCCGAAAAGCGATCTCATCCCGATCGGCGTGTACTTCCTCCGGCCCGACGCGTTCCAGGTCATCGAGCACCTGACGCCGTCCGGCCGCGGCGAGTTCGAGATCACCGACGTCCTCAACCACTACATCCCCGACCGCAGGCTCATGACCCGCGTGTTCGAAGGCGCGTGGACCGATGCCGGGACCGTCGCGTCGCTGCTCAAGGCCGCGGAGCTCGCGGCCTCGGACCATGCGGAGGGTCGCCTGCGACCGCCGGTCGAGCGGCACCCCTGATGCCCGGCGAGGCGTTCGTGCCAAGCCACGTGCTCGTGACCGGCGGCGCCGGATTCGTCGGCTCGGCCTACGTCCGCGAGGTGCTCGGCCGCCGGGACGGGACCAGGATCACCGTCCTCGACAAGCTCACCTACGCGGGCAATCGCGCGAACCTCGAGCCCGTCGCCGCCGACCCGGAGCAGGCGGCTCGTCTCCGCTTCGTCGTTGGCGACATCGCCGACCCCGCCGTCGTCGAGCCGTTGACCGCCGAGGTCGACGCCATCGTCAACTTCGCCGCCGAGTCGCACGTCGATCGCTCGATCCTGGACCCCGAGGCCTTCCTCCGAACCGGCGTCCTCGGCGTTCACGTCCTCCTCGAGGCGATCCAGCGCGAGACCGAGCGCGCCGTCGAGGGCAAGCGGGCCCGGCCGAGGTTCCTCCAGGTCTCGACCGATGAGGTGTACGGCTCCATCGACAAGGGCTTTGCGAGCGAGGATGCGCCGCTCGCCCCCCGCTCCCCGTATGCGGCCGCGAAGGGCTCGGGCGAGCTGCTCGTCGGGTCGTACGTCATCACCCATGACATCGATGCCCTCGTGACGCGCGGCTCGAACACCTACGGCCCGTACCAGCACCCCGAGAAGCTCATCCCGCTCTTCCTCACGAACGCGATGGACGATCAGCCGCTGCCGCTGTACGGCGACGGCCTCCAGCGTCGCGACTGGCTGTTCGTGTCCGACCATGCGAACGCGGTCGACCACGTCCTCCGCCACGGCACGCCGGGTCAGGCCTACAACCTCCCTGGCTCGGGCGAGCGGACGAACCTCGAGGTCGCCAAGACACTCCTCGCCGCGCTGGGCAAGCCGACCACGCTCCTCCGCCACGTCACCGACCGGCCGGGGCACGACCGTCGCTATGCGATGGACGGTGCGCGGCTTCAGGCGTTGGGCTGGCGCAACCAGGTCGCCTTCGACGCGGGGCTGAGGCGCACGGTGGCGTGGTTCCGTGACAACAGCGAGTGGTGGCGCCAGGTCCGGAGCGGGGACTTCGAGGCGTACTACGAGCGTCAGTACGGTGAACGTCTGGCCGTGACCGGCGAGCGATAGTGCGCGTCGTCGTGACCGGCTCGACCGGTCGTCTTGGGCGCGCCGTGGTCGGTGCCGTCGATGCGACGCCCGGCTGGCAGGCGATCCCGTGGCGCCGCGCGGACTTCGACCTCGATGCCGCGCTGCCGCGCGACCTGCGCCGAGGCCTCGAGCGTGACCGCCCCGACGTGGTCGTCCACTGCGCGGCCTGGACCGACGTCGACGGCTGCGCCCGCGACCCGGAAAGCGCCGATCGCCGAAATGGTCGTGCGACGGGCCTGCTCGCCGAGGCGGCGAGCCAGCTCGGCGCCGGCCTGGTCGCGGTCTCGACGAACGAGGTCTTCGACGGGCGTCGGACCGACCGGCGGCCGTACGAGGTCACCGATTCCCCCGCTCCCGGCAATGCCTACGGCCGGTCGAAGCGGCTTGGCGAGGAGCTGGCCGCGGCGGCCTATCAGGCTGCCTCCGGGCCGCTCTGGATCGTGCGGACCGCCTGGCTCTTCGGCCCGCCCGGAGCGGATTTTCCCGCCAAGATCGTTCGTGCCGGCCGCAGCGCGGCGGCCGCGGGTGAGCCGCTGCGCCTAGTCGCGGACGAGTTCGGTACGCCGACGGCGTGCGCCGATCTGGCGAGCGCGATCGTCGATCTCGCCGGGCATCGTCCCTCCGCGGGCATCCACCACGTGGTCAATGGCGGCGTGACGTCGCGGGCGGGATGGGCCCGCGAGATCCTGCGACAGCTCGGCATCGCGGTCGAGACCGTCGACGTCTCGATCGACACATGGCCGCGGCCGTCGTCGCCCCCGCGCTGGGGAGCGTTGGCGCCGACGCCGCTGCCGACGCTCAGTCAGCTTCGACCCTGGCTCGAAGCCGTGGTTGCCGACCTCGACGAACGGCGCGACCTCGAGGCTCCGACGGGCACGGCCGAGGACGCCCCGATGCGAGCCGCCGGGCGATGACGGCCGAGCTCGAGGCGTCCGCGATCCCGGGCGTCGCGTGGGGCCGCCTCGTCCGTCACGCGGATTCGCGAGGGTCCTTCCGGGAGCTCTGGCGAGCCAAAGCCTTCGAGGACCTGGACCCGCGTGCCACCGGGCTGCCGATGGGCGCCGCCGTCCGCTTCGTCCAGAGCAATCTCTCCGAGTCCTCGACGGGCGTGCTCCGGGGTCTCCACTTCCATCGGCGCCAGCTCGACTACTGGATCGTCGCGAGTGGTCGGGCGTACGTCGCGCTGGTCGACGTTCGGCCGGCCGTCGAGGGGCGCGGGTCGCCCATCGTGGATGCCCGCGAGGTGGCCGCCGATACGACCGTCGCGATCCCCACGGGCGTCGCCCATGGGTTCCTCGCCCTCGAGCCGCTGCAGCTCATCTACTTCGTCACGAACGAGTACGACGGCGCTGACGAGCTGGGATTCGCATGGGATGATGTCGAGGCGGCCGTGCCCTGGCCGATCGTGCCGGGCACGCCTGACGGGGGACCCATCCTGTCGGAGCGTGACTCGACGAACCCATCGCTCCGCGATCTCGTCGATCGGATCCGGGACATGGAGGGTTCATCGCCGGGCTGAGTCGCGGGAGGGAGGAGTCGATGGGCCGAGCGGCTGCACCCTCCGCGACGGGTGCAGCGGTGCCGCCGGTTGTTGCCTGCCCGATCTGCGGGAGCACCTCCGGGATCGACGTCATGTCGCTTGCCGAGATGCTCTTCGGGACGCGGGAGCGGTTCGAGTACCGGCACTGCCGCACCTGCGGGGTGCTGTGGCTGGACCAGCCGCCCGCGGACCTCGGTCGGTTCTACCCCGACGCCTACTACCCGAAGCGCGGTGCGGACATGGGTCATGTCCCGCGTCGGAACCGCGCCCTCCTGGTCGATGAGCTCGCGGCCCAGAGGCTCTTCGGTGGCCACCGCGTCGGCGCGGGGGTCGCACGCCGGCTCGGACGAGCCGTCCCGCCGGACGTCATCGCGATGCGACCGTTCGTTCGCGCCACCGGCCTGCGGTCGTTCGATGATCCGATCCTCGACGTCGGCTGCGGGCCCGTCCCGGAACAGCTGCTCCACCTCGCGGACGTCGGCTTCCGCCGGCTGCTCGGCATCGACCCCATGCTCCCGGCCCGCCTCCGCGTCGGCAGCGTCGAGATCCGGCCACGGACGATCCACGAGGTGGGAGGCCGCTACGCGCTCATCACCTTCCACCACTCGTTCGAGCACGTGCCGGACCCGCGCGAGACCCTGCTGGCGGCCCGGCGGCTCCTTCGGCCAGGTGGGGCCATCGTGATCCGGATGCCCGTGATGGGGACGTGGTTCTGGACGACGTACGGGACTCATTGGTGGGAGCTCGACCCGCCGCGTCACCTCTTCGTCCATTCGGAGCGGAGCCTGGCCCTGCTCGCGAACGAGGTGGGCCTCAGCGTCGAGCGGGTCGTGTACGACAGCACGTTCGTCGAGATCCTGGCCAGCGATCAGCTCGCACTCGACATCCCATGGCGCGATCCACGCTCATGCCGAACTCGCCTTGGCGAGCCGGAACGAGCCGATGCGATCCGGGCAGCCAAGGCCCGGGTCACGGCCCTGAATGCGGAGGGCCGCGGCGGTCGGGCGGCGTTCTACCTGCGCGCGCCTGTAGAGTAGGGCGACCTCATGACAGCGCTGTGTGCGCGCCCGAACCGGCCGCGTCGATCGACCGTGGCAGCGCCCGACGCGACCTCGAAGCGGCCTTGACGCAGCAGGAGTCCCCCGAGGCCAGGATCCGCGCCCTCGAGAGCCGGATCGTCGAGCTCGAGGCGGAGCTGGCGGCGCTCCGCGTCGAGTCGCGCACCCGCGAGCGAGAGCTCGGGCAGGCCGACGCGAGGGCGCGAGAGCTCGACCGTGATCTGCGCCAGGCCGCCGCGGCCGTCGAGCGGGCGCGCGGCCGTCGAGCCGTGCGCGTTGCGGATGCCATGGCCCGCCTGGTTCGACGACCCATTCGTTCGGTCCGCCGCGCGAGGGCCCGGCTGGCCGACCGCGGGCGGCGACTCCTGCCGCGATTGGGGCTCCGGCGTTCGCCGCGACGTCGACGCGGCATTGAGCGTCAGAACCAGCTGGCCGCACGGATCCAGGCCTCCCTCCCCGAGGCGCCCGTCGCGACCGGCAGTGTCACCGTCCTGGTCGAGGCCCGGAGCGATGCCGACAGCCTTCGGAAGGTCCTGATGGCGCTACGGGACGTCGACTGGCCGGACCTCGAGGTCTTCGTCACCGGTCCCGCCGCTGATCGGTCGCTGCGCGCGGCGACCCGCGGCGAGGAGTGGTCGGCGAGCGGGCAGCAGCGCATCCGCGCGGTCGGTGGCACCTCGTTCGCCGAGGCGCGGCGTGAGGCGCTCGCAATCGCCGCGGGCGAGGACGTGCTGCTGCTCCACGACGACGTCAGTCCTGTCGAGCCGACGTGGCTCAGGCGCATGGCGGCTGCCCTGCACGAGTCGGGCGCCGGCGCCGTCGGGGCTCGCCTCCTCCTGCCGACCGGAGCCGTCGATCCGAGCGGCGCCGCGGCGCCGCTCACCGTTGCCCATCTCGGGATCGCGTTCAGTCTGGTCGACGGGATGCCCCATCCGACGGCGATCGGCCGTGGCACCGATCCGATGGCCCCGGATGCCGCCGCCCGGACCGTGCGTCCAGCGGCGTCCGAGGCCTGCCTGCTCATCGCCCGGACCACCCTCGACGCCGTCGGTCTCCCGCGCGACCTGACGGACGACGATGAGCCGGTCGAGCTGTGCCTGCGGCTTCGGGCGGCGGGTCGGGCCGTCGTCGTCGAAGGGACCGCCGTGCTCTGGCACCGTGACGCATTCACGGAACACCTGCCGAGCGCCGTCGCCCCGGGCGCCCTGGCCCAGGCCCTCGTGGGCTCGCTCATGGACCGTTGGGGTCCGTCCCTGAGCCGCTCGGTCCTGACCGATCTCCTCCTCGGGGCGAAGCGCTGGTCGGACGACGCGCTCCGGGTCGGGATCGCGCTGTCGAAGGACGACGAGGCTGCGGGCTTCGGCGACTACTACACGGCGCACGAGCTCGGCGACGAGCTCGAGCGCCTCGGCTGGTCGGTCACCTATCTCGAGCGCCATCTCGACCGGTGGTACGCCGGCCTCGGCGAGCTCGATGTCGTCGTATCGATGCTGCCCCAGTTCGACCTCCTCCGCATCCCCCGCCACATCGTGGCGGTGGCCTGGATCCGGAGCTGGACCGAGGACTGGATCAGTCGATCGTGGTTCGGGAACTACGACCTCGTCCTGGTCTCGAGCGGCCGCTCCAGGGAGATCGTCGAGGAGCGCAGCCCGAAGCGCGCCAACCTCTTCCCGATTGCCACGAATCCGGGCCGCTTCCACCCTGGCGAAGCAGTGGCCGGCCTCGAAAGCGACGCCACGTTCGTGGGCAGCTACTGGGGCGCGCCACGCGCGGCGGCGACGGCCCTCCCGGAGCTCGCGACACGGCGCCGGGTCGCCGTCTTCGGCCGCGGCTGGGAAGGCGTCCCGGGGATGGCCCAGCTGTCACGTGGCCTTGCACCGTACGACCGCGTGCCGGACATCTACACCTCGACCTCCATCGTGGTGGACGACGCCGTCGACGGCTCCAACGCCTACGCCTCCATGAACAGCCGAGTCTTCGATGGGCTCGCGGCCGGGGCGATGGTCGTCACGAACAATCTCGAGGGCGCGCGCGAGCTGTTCGATGCCGACTTTCCGACCTGGTCCGACGCCGCCGAGCTCGGGGCCGTGGTGGATCGCCTCCTCGCCGAGCCGGACCGGCGTGCCGCGCTGACAGATCGCTACCGTCGCGTGGTCCTCGATCGCCACACCTACGAGCGCCGGGCGAGCGAGCTGCGCGATCTCCTGGTGGACTGGGTGACGGCGCGGCGCGTCGCGATCCACATCGGGCCCCAGACGTGGGAGGCCGGGAAGAACTGGGGCGACGTGCCCTTCGGCCGGGACGTCCAGCGGCAGCTCGAGCGCCGCGGGATCCCGGCCGCGGTGCTCGTCCACGAGGAGGCCCACACCGCGGCTGCCGTGCGGGCGGACGTAGCCCTCCACATCTTCGGCGTCCGGGCACCCCGGGGGCTGCGGGCCCAGTGCAACGCACTGTGGGTGATCAGCCATCCGGATCGGATCACGGAGGCCATGTGCGAGGCCTACGACGTCATCTTCATGGCCTCCGACGTGCTGCTGAGACGGCTCACGGGCCGGATCTCGCCACCACTCGTCTCGTTGCACCAGGCGACCGAGCCGAGCCGGTTCTATCCGGACCCGACAGGTCCGCATCACCAGCTGCTGTTCGTCGGCAACTCACGCCGCGTCCAACGGCCCATCATCGAGGCCCTCCGCGACACCCCCTTCGATCTCGCGGTGTACGGCGCGGACTGGACGCCCGAGCTCCTGGATCCTCGCCATCTCCGCGGCGAGTGGATCGCCAACGATGAGCTGCGTCGGTACTACTCGACCGCGGATATCGTCCTCAATGACCACTGGGGCGACATGCGCGATCTCGGGATCATCTCGAACCGCGTCTACGACGCCCTCGCCTGCGGCGCGTTCGTCGTCTCGGACCGGGTGCCCGGGATCGATGAAGAGTTCGACGGGGCCGTCGCGACATTCACCACGGCGGACGAGCTCGATGAGCTGATCCGGCGGTCGCTCGCCGACCCGGCCGGGCGAGGCGAGGCGGCGGCGCGGGGCCGGGCAGCGGTCCTCGAGCGCCACACGTTCAGCCAGCGGGTGGAGCGGATCCTCGAGGAGGTGACGCCGCTCCTCGACGGGCGGCCCGCGACGGTCGATCCGCCGGGTGATCGCGGCGGCGCCGGATGACCACGCGATCCCTGGCCGGGCCGAAGCGGTTCGTCAAAGGCGCGCTCAGGCGGGCCGGGCTCGCCGGGCGATCGCGCGGCAGGGACGCCTTCGCGAGCTATCGATCGGTGGCTGGGCCGCGGCTCGTCGAGGTTGCGGCCGTCACCCGCGATCCCGAACCGGCCGATCGCCGGAGGCTCGTGGTGCTGGTCCCAAGCCTCATGCGCGATCGGCTCACGGGCGGGCCGAACACGGCGCTCCAGATCGGGGCCCGTGTCGCGGCACTCGGCGTGTCGGTCAGGTTCGTCTCCACGCACGGCAACGTCGATGCGCTCGACGTCCTGGCCGCACACGTGGCGGGCCTCATCGCCCAGCCGTCCGACTCGATCGACGTGACGTTCGAGTCAGCGTCGGGCAACGATGGGACGCTGCCGATCCGTCGGGGCGATGTCGCCATGGCGACGTGGTGGCCAACTGCCTACCTCGCCGAGCGGACCCTCGAGGCGTCGGGTCGCGCCGATTTCCTGTATCTCGTCCAGGACTTCGAGCCGGCCTTCTATCCCTGGTCCACGAACTACGCCCTGGCGATGCGGACCTATGCCATGCCGGCGCGGCCGATCTTCAACACCGCCCTGCTGCGCGAGCACTTCATCCGCGGCGGGATCGGCCGCGCGGACGCAGCCTCGACCTGGTTCGAGCCGGCCGTGGACACGACCCTCTTCCGGCGGCGACCGTCGACGGGACCACGGCGCCTGCTGTTCTACGCGCGGCCCGGCAAACCGCGGAACGCGTTCGATCTCGGGCTGCGGGCGTTGCGGGCAGCCGTCCAGGCGGGCGCCTTCGAGGGTCCGTGGGAGTGCACGGCCATTGGCGAGCCCATTCCCGACCTGCCGCTCGGCAACGGCCTGGTCCTGCGAGCCGACCCGTGGCGCTCCTACGCCGAGTACGCGGCGCTCCTCGGCGGATCCGACGTGCTCTTGTCGCTGATGCTGTCACCCCACCCGAGCTATCCGCCGCTGGAGATGGCCGCCGCTGGCGGCGCGGTCGTGACCAATGTCTTCGGCGTCAAGACCGCCGAGGCGATGCGCCAGGTGTCGCCGCGGATCCTGGCGGTCGAGCCGGAGGTGGATGCTCTCGCCGCCGCGCTCGCCCAAGCGACACGGATGCCCCGGGCCGAGGCTGCGGCACCCTCCGACCGTCCGGCTTCCTGGTCGGAGTCCCTTGGGCCGGTCGCGGAGTGGATCGTCGCGACGAGCTTCTGAGGATCACCGCCGCCGCGAGCGGCGGCCGGTCCGTGACGACGCCTCGACCTCACTCGGCGCTGCCGTCCTGAACGGAGCCCCTGCTACCCTTTCGCCCGATGTTCGCCTCACGTCGATCGGCGGTGTACCGCGAGGTTTCCGGTACGCCGGGGCCGCTGGCCCTGCTCGGCGAGGCGATCGGCGAGGTGCTCTCGCGCCGCCGCCTGATCCGCTACCTCGTGTCGGCCGACATGAAGAAGCGCGGCTCCGACACCGTCCTGGGGAACCTGTGGTGGATCCTGGATCCGCTGCTCCAGATGGTCGTCTACGTGATCTTCGTGACGATCATCTCGCCTCGCCACCAGGACGACTATCCGCTCTTCATCTTCGCCGCGATCCTGCCGTGGAAGTGGTACTCGTCGGTCGTGGCCGACGGCGTCGTCTCGGTCGTGATGCAGGCGGGTCTCATCCGCCAGATCGCCTTCCCGAAGATCGTCCTGCCGATCGCCGTCACGACGGCCAACCTCGTCGGATTCGGCTGGGGCCTGGTCCCGTTGCTCGGGCTGATGCTGTTCTTCCCCCACCGGATCAGCGTGTACCTCCTGTGGATCCCGGTCATCGCCTTCGTCCAGTACGTCTTCTCCATCGCGACCGCCATGTTCCTCGCCGCGGCCAACGTCTTCTTCCGTGACCTGGGCAATATCGCCGGCCATCTCCTGCGCCTGTGGTGGTTCCTGTCGCCGAGCCTGTTCAGCCTGGACCAGCTCGAGAACATCAGCTTCATCAAGAACCGTCCGTGGATCCAGGCCCTGGCCGAGGCCAATCCGTTCGCCGTGCTCTTCACGGCCTACCGGACCGTGATCTATGGCAGTCCCGATGGCAAGGGTCCACCCGCGGCTCCCGATCTGGGACAGCTCCTGGCGCTCCTCGCCGGCAGCGTCGTGCTCGTCGCCCTGGCGGCGATCGTGTTCAAGCGCCTCGAGCCGAACTTCGCGAAGGTCCTGTAATGCTGCGCCGCCGAACGCCGGCTCCGCCGCGGACACCGGCCGGGGCGACGGATGCCATCGTCGCCTCCAACCTCGGCGTCCAGTACGACCTGCGGTTCAACCGCAAGCGACCGATGCGCGAGGCGCTCGCCAAGGTCATCACCCGCCATCCGCCGGAACGCTTCTGGGCGCTACGCCATGTCGACGTCCGGCTGGCCCATGGCGAGTCGCTCGGCGTCATCGGCCCGAACGGAGCCGGCAAGTCCACGCTTCTCCAGGTCCTCGCCGGGATCATGCGGCCGTCCGAGGGCTCGGTCGAGGTCCGGGGCGCGGTGTCCGGCCTGCTGACGCTCGGGGCCGGGTTCGATCAGGAGCTGTCGGGCCGCGAGAACATCCTCCTCGGCGGCGCCTTCCTCGGCCTCGACGACAAGGTCACCCGTGAGCTCATGCCCGGCATCGTCGAGTACGCCGACATCGGCGCGTTCATCGATGCACCGATCAAGACCTATTCGTCCGGCATGCGGGCCCGGCTCGGCTTCTCCATCGCGACGGCCGTGGATCCGGACATCCTCCTGCTTGACGAGGTCCTCTCGACCGGCGACGCGACGTTCCGCGAGAAGTCGAAGGCCCGGGTCATCGACCTCGTGCGGTCGGCCAAGGCCGTCGTCCTCGTGACCCACGACATGAGCTGGGTCGAGGAGTACTGCAACCGCGCGATCCTGCTCGAGAAGGGCCAGGTCATCATCGAGGGGCCGCCGGCCGAGGTCGTGGAGACGCACCTCAACCGGACCGAGATGGCCAGGGTCGAACGGGAGGCCGCCGCCCGCGGCGCGGGCCTCGACCCGCGGATCGCCAGCTAGCGGTCAGCCGTCGCCGCGGTGGCCGCGGCGACCCATTCGGAGCATGCGACCGGCCCGGCCGGCCCGCCCCATCATCCGGAGCAGGCCCACGACGACGCCGAACGCGGCACCGAACGCGGCGGCGCCGCGCCAGTCGAGCAGGACGCGGACATCGCCGCTCACGCGCCGGGCGATGACGATGCCGATGCCGGTTGCCCGATCGACGTGGACCTCCGCGGCGACGAGGGTCCGCACGAACGATTGCTCGACGCGGGCCTCCCTGGCGAGCAGCGACCGCGCGACGGACTGCCGCACGCTGACCTGACCTGCCAGTGCCGCGCCGAGCGCGCCCTGCTGGACCGTCACGTCGGTCGCCCGGGCCGCCCCGACGGCACCCCGGCTGACCTGGAGGTCGCTCGTGTCGACGCGCCCCACAGCGCCCATCCGGACGTCGACGTGATCGGCCTGGATCGCCGCGCCATCCTCGGCGACGGCCGGGCGAGCCTTGCCCAGATCCCTCGCCGGCCATGCCACCGACCCGCCGGCCGGCGGCGCCTGGCGCGCCGGCTTGCCTGGCTTCGAGGCGCCTTCGTCAGTCGTCATGTTCGCCTCCTGGACGGCAAGCGTACGCCCGATCGTCGGGCTCGGGATGGCGCTCGGTTCGACCGCTGACGCCATCTCGGGGGTCGACCGTCTATCCTCGCAGCGGCTCGAGGCGGGCCGAGGAGGGCAATCAGTGACAGGTTCCGCGGACCCGAGGGCAAGCGGCAGCGCGCGCCGCCCGACGCTCGGGCTGAGCGCCGTCGCCATCCTCGCCATCGGCCTCGTGCTGGTCGCGGTCGTCACGACGGGAACGAGGCCCGGAATCGCAGCGGTGCCGTCGACCTCTGCCGGCGAGATCTCGCCCGGGACGAGCGCCGCCGGACCGACGTCGAGCGCCGAGGCCTCGGAGGCTCCGGGCGCGACCCCGGCGGCGACCCCTGCACCCGCTCCCCAGCTCGTTCCGGCGCCGCTGACCGGCCTGCTCGTGACCCCGGCAGCAGCTCGCCAGCACCCGATCGCCGTGATGATCGACGACCACCAGGGGGCTCGCCCGCAGTCCGGCTTCAACGCCGCCTCGATCGTGTGGCAGGCGCCGGCCGAGGGCGGCATCCCGCGCTACATGCTCATCTTCCAGGACACGATCCCGGGCCTGGTCGGCCCGGTCCGGAGCTCGCGCCAGTACTACATCGAGTGGGCCTCGGAATGGCACGCGATGTACGTCCACGCCGGCGGCTCGCCGCAGGCGCTCGCGACCCTGGCGGCGCACGGCGGCGGCGGCTGGGTCTGGAACGCCGACGCGTTCCGGTGGGAGGGGATCTACCTCTGGCGGGTCCACCAGGTCAAGGTCCTTGGCGGGCCCTTCTATCCCCTGGTCCCGCCCCACAACCTGTACACGGACGGCAGCCATCTCCGGGCGCTCGCGACGAAGCTCAAGGTGCCGGATGGACCGCTGACCCCGGTCTGGACGTTCGCGGCGGATGCCCCTCGCGAGGATCGCCCGGTCGGCGCGCGCCTCACCGTCGTCTACCCATACGAGTCGATCACCTACCGCTACGACGCGGCCACGAACACGTATCGGCGCTACATCGACGGCTCGAAGCGGCCCCAGGTCGACGCCGCCGACGGCCGCGTCGTCGCGCCCAAGAACGTCGTGATCCTGCGGATGGCGTTCGGACCGCTGAATGACGGCCATCCGAACAAGATGCGCCTCGAGGCCTCCGACGTCGGCCACGGCACCGCCTGGATCTCGACCAACGGCATCACCGTCAAGGGCACCTGGCGCAAAGCCTCGACGACCGCGCCGACGCTGCTGTTCGGGCCGAACGGCAAGCCCGTGACGTTCACGGCCGGCCAGACCTTCATCGAGGTCGTGCAGCTGACCTACGGGGTGACGATCCACGACGGCGTGCTGCCGAGCGTGCTCCCGCCGCCGCTCAACCCCGACGGGCTGACCCCGAGCTAGCGCGCGCCGAGGCGCGTCAGGCGCCCGTCAGCCTCGCGTCCGCAAGCGACCGAGCAGCTCCGCGGCCCGCAGCCGGACGACGACGATCAGTGCCTCGACGATGATCCGGCGCGACATCTTCGAGCGGCCGAGCAGGCGATCGCGGAACACGATCGGGACCTCGACGATCCGGGCACCCGCGCGGCTCGCCCGGAAGGTCATCTCGATCATGAAGACGTAGCCACCGGCGTGGACGTTCTCGAACGGAATCGCGCCAAGCGTGGCGGCGCGCCAGGCCTTGAAGCCGCCGGTGAGGTCGCGGGGCCGCAGGCGGAGCACCGTTCGGGCGAAGAGGCTGCCCATCCGCGAGATCAGCCGCCGGCCGAGGCCCCAGTCCTCGACGCGGCCGCCGCGGGTGTAGCGGCTGCCGATGACGAGGTCCGCCTCGTTGCGCTCGATCGGGCCGATGAGCGACGGCAGGGCCGCCGGGTCATGCGAGCCGTCGGCGTCGATCTGGCAGATGATCGTGGCGCCACCGGCGAGGGCGACCCCGAAGCCGTCGAGGTAGGCCGGCCCGAGACCCATCTTCCGCGCCCGATGGCGCACCCGGATCCTGCGATCCTGGGCCGCGAGCTCATCGGCGATGGCGCCGGTGCCGTCGGGCGAGTTGTCGTCGACGACGAGCACCGTCGCGGACGGCAGGATTGCCAGGATCGCGGCCGCCGCGTTCGCGACGTTCTCCATCTCGTCGTACGTCGGCAGGATGACCCACGTCGCGCCCGGCGCCGGGGCGCGGTCGGTCGGGTGCTCGGCTTCATCCATGCGCGCGAAGTGTACGGGGCGGGGATCGACTCAGGTCAGCGGATGACCTCGAAGGCGTCGATGACCACGCGAGGTCGACCGACCGTGCCGACGTTCACGATCCGCAGGGTGTGGGTCGCCCATGACAGGCTCCGGGCGAACACCACGACCCGGGTCGCGTAGCTCGTCGAGGCCGTGTCGAGCGTCCCGACGAAGGCCTCATCGATGAAGATGTTGACCTGGCCGTACGTGGCGTCGCGCGACATGACCAGGCCAACCCCGCGACCGCTGAACGTGTAGGTGAAGCTCGCCCCCGGCGTCGTCGACGTCTTCGCCGAGCCACCCAGGAGTGCCGCGCTCGTCACGCTGGCCCAGCCGCTCGACCACGTGATTGACGTGCTCGTCTCCTGGACCAGGAGGGGCCCCAGCGTCGGGCCGGCGACGTAGAGGCTCAGGTTGCCGGCCCGATCGCGGGCGCGTACCTCGAACCGATAGTGGTGGCCGCTGGTGAGGCTCTGGAAGAGGCTCGTCGCGGTCGTGCCCGACACGATGCGGACGAACGCCGCGCCGTCGACGCTCCGGGCCACGTCGTACGAGCCGATCCCGGCACCGCCGCTGTCGGTGGCGCTCCAGCTGATCGTGAACGCCATCGCGGAGGACGCGGTCCCGCCCGTTCGCAGGGCTGCCTTCGGCGCCGTCGCCACCGGCTTGGTCCGGTCGATTCCCACGGTCGGCGCGGCCACCGCGACCGGTGGCCCGGGGACCAGCGACGCGTCGAGGACGCTCCCGGCATTGAGGGTCAGCGTCACGGTGCCCGCCGTGCAGCTGGCGACGGTGACGTACCAGGTCGTCGGCCCGCCCGTCGGGGCCCCGACGACGCATGAGGTCGCGGTGCCGGTCCGGGTGATGTCGGCCACCGTCAGGCCCGTGACGGCCGTCGCGAAGGTCAGCTGGAAGGCGAGCGTCGCCGCGTTCGTGTAGCTGCCGTTCAGCGACTTGAAGACCAGGACGGCCGTCGGCGGGATCGCCTGGGCGAGGACCGTCACGTCGCCAGTCGCATCGAGCGGCGGGTTGCCCCAGCCATCGTTGGCGTGGAGGGTCCAGTGGTACGTCCCGGCGGGCGCCGGCGAGCCACCGGGCAGGGCGTCCCATGACAGGCCGAACAGGTCGGTCGAGCCGGCCAGCGTCCGCACGACGTTGCCGGCGCCGTCACGGAGCGTCCATATCCATGGCGCCGGCTCGGACAGGCGGCCCCACAGGATCAGCTGATCGGCATTGCCGTCGTAGTTGGGTGAGATCGTCGTCTGGCCGGTCATCGCCCACAGCTCGGGGCTCGCCCCGTCGCCTGGCGCCAAACCGCCGCCCGAGACCCAGCCGCTCACGGCGTTGTCGAGGGTGTGCACCTGGACGGCCGGCGGTGGCGTGGTCCCATCGAGCGCCGGGGTGCCGGCCACGATGGCGTCGACGCGGAGCTTCGCGCCGGCGGCCAGGCTCGTGCCGGTGGGGGTCGCGAGGTCCGAGGCGGTGTCAACGGGGACGCCGGCGGTCACGACGGACGCCGCGCCACCGACAGTGAGCGTCGAGGGCGGCACGTTCGTCGGCGGATGGCCGGCGCCCGCGAGGACGTCGTCGGTCGTGAACGCGGCATCGGTCACGATCGACCGGTTGAAGCCCGTGGTCCACGTCTCGGGATCGACGATCGCCTGGAACGCCGGATTCCGGATGGGCGTAAACGGGATCTCGTTGCCGTGGTAGCCGGACAGCGATCGCCAGACCGCCAGCATCGACTGGTGGCTCGAGAAGATCGCCCGGATCGCGCCCTGGACGGAGCTCGTGTAGTCATCGGCGATGACCGCCCGGGCGCCCGCCCGGATGAAGCCCGAGGCGTAGTTGTCGACCCGCTGCTGGGCCACGGAGATCGTGGGATCCACGCTGCCCGGCTCGCCGGCACCGGGCGCGTAGCACAGGTGGTTGAGGAAGACGATCGCGTTGTCGGCGAAGCGGATCCCGGAGGCGATGTAGGACTCGCCGTAATACTTCTTGTCGGTGTCACCGAGGCCGAGGGTCGTGTTGAGGCCCAGGCCGTCCTGGACGCTCGGATTGAGGGTCGTGCCGTAGGGGCTTGGAAAGCCGTTCCCGTGGCCGAGATACACGAAGATGCTGGCGCCCTGAGCGGCAGCCTGGACCACTGCCCACGTCGCATACGGGCTGTAGACCTTGACGACGTTCGGCGTCCACTTGATCGCCTCGGCCGCGATGCTGTCAGCCATCGTCCGATACGTGGCCGTCGTCGACTCCGTCGCGCCGACGACGATGACGACCTTCGGGGCCGTCGCGACCGCGTCGGTGGAAGCGGTCTGGGCCGGCACCGCGGCCTGCGCGGCGCGTGCCGGGACGGCGGCGAGCGGGGCGAGGGCGACGAGCGCGGCAAAGACGACCGCGAGCGCGGTTCGGGAGCGCATGGACTGGGAAGACTCCGTTGAACGATGAGTGCCGCCGGAGCGTCCCTGATCGGGCCTGCATGCTCAATGCCGAAGGAGTCATCCGCGGCCCGGACCATCGGGCCAGCGTCCACGAGGATCGGTGTGGTCCGCTCGGGTCGGGTGCGGTCAAGGCGCGGCGGGTGGTGCGCCGGCGCGCCGCGAACTCGGGTCAGGGAGCCGGCAGCTCCGTCGCGCACGGCTGCCCGCTGCTCGGCAGCGGCCCCGTTCCGGTCTCGCAGGGCGGCAGCGATCCGCCCGGCTCGGTCAGGCCGCCCTGGTAGTCGGTGATGACGAGCACGAACTCGAGCCGGTCGAGCGGGGCCGCAGGCTGGAGGTAGACCGTCTGGACGACCTCGTTCGGATCGCGGGCCACGTCCCGGACCTGGCCGATGAGGAGGCCTTTCGGATACGGCGAGCGGATGCCGCCGCTCAGCTCGATGCCGGCGGTGAAGACCTCCTCGCCGATCGGGACGGTGACCGTCGAGTCGACGTCCTGCATGACGAGCGCGCCGCCCGGCTGGCCCACCACCTTGCCTGTGGCCTGGGACGAGAGCAGTTGGCCGATGACGGTGGATGTCGAGTCGCTCATCAGCAGGACCCGCGCGAAGCTCGGTCCGACGTCGATCACCCGGCCGACCAGCGCGCTCCCCGCGGCGATGACCACGTGGCCCACCTGGATGCCGTCATCGGAGCCGCGATCGATGACGATGACCTGCCGGGCCTCCGAGGTCTCGCGGGCGATGACCGCCGACGCGACCGTCTGGAAGGTCAGGCCCTGGCGCAGCTGCAAGAGGCCCGTCAGCTGGTCGTTCTCGCGCCGGAGCTCGGCCGCCGAGCGGTTGTCGAGCCGGAGCTGGTCGTTCTCGTTCCGGAGGGCCTCGTTGTCCTTGCGCAGCTGGTCGATCTCGCCGAGGGCGCTCCCGATGGAGACGACGTCGTGGGCCGCATCGTCGATCGACACCTCGATCGGCTTGAACGCGAACGCCACGCCGTTCTGGAAGTCGCGAATCAGCGGGTTCGCGGAGATCGCCATCAGCAGGACCGACGCGATCAGGAACCCGAGATAGGTGCCGATGCGGCGCCGCGCCGCCCGACTGGCGAACAGCCCGCTCATCCGGGACCCCTAGCGGAGCGGCCGGGAATAGGTCTCCGTGACGAGGACTCGCTGCATCCGGTCGAGATCCTGGAGGACCTCGCCGGTCCCGCGGACGACGCAGGTCAGCGGATCGTCGGCCACGTGGACCGGCATCTGGGTCGATTCGGCCACGCGGCGGTCCAGGCCGGCGAGGAGCGCGCCGCCACCGGCGAGGACGATCCCCTGGTCCATGATGTCGGCGACGAGCTCCGGCGGGGTCTCCTCGATCGTGTCACGGATCGTGTCGACGATCTGGACGACCGATGGCTCGATCGCCTCGCGGATCTGCTCGGCCCCGACCTCGACGCTGCGCGGCAGGCCCGTCAAGAGGTCGCGACCGCGGAGATTGACCCGCTGCTGGTCCCACTCACCGGGATACGCCGAGCCGATCGCGATCTTGATGTCCTCGGCCGTCCGCTCGCCGAGGAAGAGGTTGTACTCGCGACGGGCGAAATTGACGATGTCCTGATCCATCTCGTCGCCGCCGATCCGGATGCTGCGGCTCACGACGATGCCGCCGAGGCTGATGACGGCGACCTCGGTCGTCCCGCCGCCGATGTCCACGATCAGGCTGCCCGACGGCTCGCTGACCGGGAGCCCGGCCCCGATCGCGGCGGCCATCGGCTCCTCGATGAGGCGGGCCCAGCGCGCTCCAGAGTTCAATGCCGCATCGAGGACGGCCCGCTTCTCGACCTCCGTGACGCCCGACGGGATGCCGATGATCATCCGCGGTCGCGGCAGCAGCCCGATCCGATCGTGGACCCGGTCCACGAAGTACCGGATCATCTGCTCGGTCACGTCGAAGTCGCTGATGACGCCGTCGCGCAGCGGCCGGATCGCGATGATGTTCGCCGGCGTCCGGCCGACCATCCGCTTCGCCTCGGCGCCGATCGCGAGGACGCGCTTCGTGCGCGCCTCGATGGCCACGACCGAGGGCTCGCTGATGACGATCCCACGATCCCGGACGTGGACGAGCGTGTTGGCGGTCCCGAGATCGATGCCGATGTCGCGGGAGAACAGGCCGAGGAGGCGGTCGAGCATGCCCAGGGCGGAGTTCCTCAGTCGTCGGGCGTGGCCGCGCGGAATGGACGCGGGGTTTCGCAGTATAGCCAACGCATCCGGGACGCCCCGGCGGCCGGGCGCCAACTCGACCACCATAGGTCCCGCGGAAGCCCGAACCGGCAGGCGGGCGAGAGACGGAGGCGACGACTCAAGCGTGGCTCGTGCGGGCGATGCACTGCGGCGATTCGGGCGGTCGGTTGGCCCAGTGGTCGTGACGGTCGCGGTCATCGCCGTTGCGGCGGCCTTCTTCCGCGCGATTGCGATCCCGAAGTGGCACACGCTGTGGGCGGAGGATGGCTCGATCTTCGCGGCATGCGCCTACGGCAATGCCCCGATCTCGTGCTTCGTCACCGCGTACCAGGGCTATATCCATTTCGTGCCGCGCCTGTCCGCGGCGATCAGCGTCCTGTTCGATCCGCGGCTCCTGCCACTGGCCATCACGACGTGCGCCGCGATCGCCAACGCGATCGCCGCGGCGTTCGCCGCGCGGGCCATCGCGCAGGCGACCGGCTCTCGCGCCATGGGCCTGCTCGGCGGCGCCGGCCTCGTCCTCGTCTACCAGGCCGGCTGGGAGGTTGGCGGTGAGCTGGGCAACGCCCACCTCGTCCTGTTCGCCGCGACCGCGATCGTCCTCGTCTGCGGCTGGCTCGGGCGGCCGTGCGACCGCTTCGACTGGGCCCTCATCGTCGTCACGGGCCTTACCACGGCGTTCGCGCCGGCCCTTCCGGTCCTCGCCCTCGGTGGGATCGTCGCGCGAACCGTGCGAGCACGTTCGACCGCGCTGCTCACGGCGGCTGCGGTCGTGCCCCAGCTGGTTGCCGAGGTTACCAACCGACGTGAGTACGTCGGCCACCCTGTCAGCCTGATCGACACGATCGCCGGGTTCTGGAGACTTGTCGTCCGGGAGGGGTTCTACGGCCCGACCCACCCGTTCTGGGGCGAGGTGACCTTCGTCGCCGTCGTCGCCGCGGTTGCCAGCCTCACGATCCTCGCGATCGTCACGCTGCGGCTGGAGGGCCGCACCGGGCTCGACGCCGCGTGGCCTGCGATCGCGACCGGCGGCTTGATCGGCCTCGCCGCTGGGACATGGATCGTCTCGGTCCAGGTGAACGGCGGCCTGACGCCGAGATACGCGTATGAGCCGACGGCGCTCCTCATCGCGGCGCTGGCCGTCGGCACGGGCCTCCTCGGCCGCGTGGGCATCCGGGCATTCGCGGGCTGGCCGAGGATGATCGCCTCGGTGCGCGCACCGTCCGCCGCCGCGACCGTGGCCGTCAGCGTCGTCATCGGTCTTGCGTTCGCCGCAACATTCCGTCTCCAGGCGCGCTCGTCATACGGTCCCGATGCGACTGCTGAGATCCGGTCCGCCCCGCCCTGTGCGGCCGGCTCCGAAGTCCAGATCCGGATCTCACCGATCAAGAGCCCGTGGTTCGTGCCGATCCCGTGCGACCGCCTGGGTCGCTGAGGGCAGGCTGACTGCTCGGATTGGTCGCGCCGAAAACCGCGACGGCCAGGGCTGCTTGCCCCGGTCAGGCGGCAGCCGGACCACGACCGCCGGGTCGATCGAACGACACGCCTCGATCGCGAAGCGAGACCCACGCGTCGTGACCGACCACGAGGTGGTCCAACAGGTCGATGTCGAGGAGCCGTCCGGCGGCGAGTGCCTCGGCCGTGAGGTGGAGATCGTCGGGCGAGGGCGTCGGGTCGCCCGATGGATGGTTGTGGACGAGGATCACCCCGGCGGCGTCGAGCCGAACGGCGTCGCGGAACAGCTCGCCGATCCGGACCAGCGAGGCCGACACGTTGCCCTGGTAGGCGGTGACGACCCGCAGGACGACGTTCTTCGTGTTGAGGATCACGACCCGCAGCTCTTCGCGCTCGAGCCGGCCCATCTGGAGCACGAGCCTGTCTGCGAGATCGCGCGGGCTCCGCACCGACCAGCGCCCGGCAGGCCAGTCGGCGAGCAGTCGCCGGCCGAGCTCGAAGGCGGCCTGGAGCTGCGCGGCTCGCGCTTCGCCGACGCCCGGCACGCCCTCGAGCTCCGGGCCACTGGCGCGGGACAGGCCGGTGAGGCCGTCGAAGCGGGCCAGCGCGTCGCCAGCCAGGTCCACCGCCGAGCGGCCACGTCCGCCAGAGCCCCACAGGAGCCCGATCAGCTCTGCCGCCGTGAGGCCGGCCGGTCCCCGGAGCTGTAATCGTTCGCGAGGCCGTTCGGAGGGTGGCAGCTCGCGGATGGCCCGGCCCGACTCGATGACAGCCAGGCCGCGACGGTCGACGCCAACGCCGTTCACGCTCTTCCTCGAATCCTCACTCCACCGACTTGGACATCAGGGCAGGCGCCCCCGGACCCGTACGACGAAGGCCCGCCGATTCCCTTCGCCATCCAGATCCGGGGACGACCGGAGCCTATCGAGCAGCCCTCACCTGGCCCTCACCGCCGGATTGCCGGGCGCTCGGGAGAGCTGCCGTTGCGCGCTCGAACCGAGAATTGAAGGACATTGGCCAAGGTCGTTACAGCGGCGATGGTCCCATCGTTCTACAGTTCGCATCGGGGTCTTTCTGACCCCGAGCATGGGGAGGTCGGGGATCGATGAAGACGCCGGCGCCGCCCTCCATGAGCGGGCCTCCGGCTGTCGTCCTGCCCATCCACCGGGGCCACCGCGGAGTGGCTCGGCTGGGCGCGGGAACCCTCGCGATCGTCCTGATCGGATCGGTCGTCCACGCCTCGGCGACGTCCGTCTCCGCCAGGTCCGCCCTGCCCCCGCAGCACGCGGTTGTGCTGGCCGCGGCGATCATCGGGCCGTCCCCCGCGGGTTCGATCGGCCAGGCCCGGCTACCCGACCCCGACGCGGCCATGTTCGAGGCGGCGGCAATTCCCGTCCAGCCTGTCCTCGGGCCGCTCGCCCGACTCGTCTACCGGGTCCACACCACCCAGAAGCTCATCGCCCTGACGTTCGATGACGGCTGGAGCCCACCAGCGGGGCGGCTCATCCTCGACACGCTCATCCAGCAGCAGGTGCCGGCGACGTTCTTCGTCAACGCGATGTACGTCCGCTGGGACCCGACGCTCTGGAAGCAGATCGCGGCTGCCGGCTTCGTCATCGGCAATCACACGTACGACCACCGCTTCCTGACGAACGCCTCGCCGACGACGGTCATCGCCGACATCCAGAAGGATGCCCGGGTGTTCGAGGAGCTCACGGGCTATTCGATGGCTCCGATCTTCCGGCCACCCTACGGCGCCCGCAACCGAGCCGTGGATGCCGCCGTGCAGCTCGCCGGCTACCCGACCGAGATCCTGTGGGACACGGTCACGGGCGACACGAACGTCCGCAACAGCGACGCTCGCCTCATCGCCAATGCGACCGCCGGCCGGGCCGGCTCGATCGTCCTGATGCACATCGGCCCGGCATCCACCCCGCGGATCCTGGCGGCGGTCATCGCCTCCTACCGGGCGCGTGGCTTCACGTTCGTGACGATCCCGCAGCTGCTCGCAGCCGGCGGGTCGTGAGCCTTCGGCCTCTAGCCCCAGAACATCGCGGTCGGCGCGGCCAGGCCCGCCTCGGAGACCACGATCAGAATGGCGTTGAACGCAGCGTGTAGCCCGATGCTTCCCCACAGCGTGCCCGTTCGGACATAGACCCAGCCGAGCGCCAGCGCGACCGGGAGGCGCGCGACCGTGGCGACGACCGCGACTCCGAACGCCTGGCCGAAGGTGGCGCCCGTGATTCCGAGGGCATGGGCCGCGGCGAACAGGATGGCGCTGCGGACGATCGCCGAGGTCGGGCCGCTGGTGCGAAGCCACGCCGTCAGGGCGGCACCCCGGAAGACGACCTCCTCGGCGAACGGCGCGATCCCCGCCCCGGCGATCAGGTGGAGCCCCAGCCCGGTCGCGGTTCCCGTCGGTGGCAGCGGGCTGGGCGGCGTCTGACCGATCAACGGCACGAGGACGGCGGCGAGGAGGCCGGTCACGACGATGATCGGGAGCGCGAAGACCGCTCCCGACAGGAGGCCGCCGACGATCCGGCGCGGCTCCGACGTGAGGCCCATCTCGGACCAGGTGACGGCGCCGGGCCCGACGACCATGAACCGCACCACGGCGATGAACACCACGGCCTGGAGCCCCACGCTGACGAGGTCGCCGACGGGTGGATAGACCTCCACCCCGAGCGCGTCGAGGATCGTCCCGACGATCCCCGCGACCAGCAGCGTGATCGACACGATCGCGAGGAACAGGAGCACCGGCGACGGCCCGGCGTAGGCCTCGTGCGCCGCGCGGCGGTCGATGGCCTGCGAGCCGCCCAGCAGGAGGAATCCCGCGGACAGGAGCGCGAAGCCGATCAGCAGGAGGGCGGCCGTCGCGAGACTGGGGCCGCTCAACAGCCCGACGAGCGCGAGCGCTGTGCCGACGATCGTCGCAAGCCAGCCGACGACGAAGAGGGCCGGCGCATGGCGCCCCTCGATCGAGAAGCGGAAGAGGCTCGGCGCACGGACCCCCAGCGACGGGACCGCCGGAGTGTCAGTCGCCGCCGATGGCGAATCCGATGGCGAATCGGGCACCGGCGCTCCGGGCGCCGGCTCGGTCAACGCTCGGAGAGGCCGTCCGCGGCGCGGCCGCTGCCACGGACCGAGGTCCGGAACCGGGTGCCGACGACCTCGGCGTCACCGGCCGGCAGGGCCTCGCGGGTGGGCAGGCTGACGATCGGCGCCGCGGCCGACGCGGCGATCGCATCGTGGCGCTCGAACTCCCGGCCGCACCACGCGCAGAGCGACCAGTCGAGGCCGACGAGCCGGCTGCAGTTCGGGCAGACGCGGTTGAGGCGCGTCCGGCAGGTGGGGCAGATGATCCAGGCCGCGTCGACCCGGCGATCGCAGGCCGGGCAGTGCGGGATCGCCTCGATCTCGGCGAGCATCGCCTCCTCGGCGAGGTTGCGCTCGTAGACGTCGCCGATCCGCTCCTGGGGTCGGATGATCCGGTAGGTGAAGACAGCGAGGGGGAACAGGAGCGGGGTGAAGGCGATCACGAAGGTCGCCGCGAGATACGGCGCGATCGCATTGTCCGACCGGCTCTGCATGTCCCGGAAGGCCCAGTACGCGGCGGCGATCCACAGGACGACCCAGTAGATCGCGACGAGCTTGAAGCCGAGCTGGATGACGGGGTTATCGAAGACCGATCCGACTGCGTCGCTGATCGTCTGGAAGATCTGATCCATCGAGGACGGGCCGCCTCCGTGAGTGCCCCCTGGCCGCGAGCGGGCCGCGGAAACCGGGGCAGTGTAGCAGGGGCCCCGCGGGCTCCAACGTGACGGTCTCGACGCCGGGCGCGGCGTCCGCGTGACGATCCGGGGCCCGATCGCGCCCGCGCCGGACCGCGCGGATCAGGTGCGGCGGAGCACCTCCGCCGTCCAGGCCGCCGATCGCCAGGCCAACGCGATGCCGAGGAGCCACAGCCCGGCGCCCCAGGTCCCCACCAGGAGGCCCAGCGCCAGGAGGACGATCGAGGCGTCCGGCGACTCGACGAGGAGCGGCCACAGCCGGTCGAATGCCCGGCCCGTCGACAGCCACAGCACGACGAGCGGCACGCCGACGACGAGGGTGGTCAGGACCAGCGTGGCGAGGCCGCCCGGCCGGACGAGATCGATCAGGCCATGTCGCAGAGCCGTCAGCGTCGACCGCGTCGTGGCGAGGCGTCGGACCGCGAGGCCGCCCCAGGCCTCCCCGACGAGCCACGCCACCACGATCGCGCCTGTCGTGATCGGCGTGTCCAGCAACACCCGGATCAGCAGCGGGGTGCCGGCCTGCGGCGCGGTGAGCTCCGCGGTCAGGGCGTCGCCGAGCCCGATGAGGCCCACGCCGAGGGCCACTGCCGTTGGCAGGTGTGCGGCGAGCCGGACCTCGATCGCGGCGTCGAGCGGGATCCGGCGAAGCGCGTCCGGCAGACCGACGACCTCGAGCTCCTCGTCGTCCGCGGCGGCCTCGACGAGCGTCAGATCCAGCCAGGTCCCGACGAGAGTCGTCACGACGACGAGCCCCAGGACGACGAGAACGGTCACGATCAGGAGGGCCGCCAGGGTCGGGGTTGGGTTCGCGAGGCCCGTGCCGGAGACGCTCGGTGGCACGATGCTGGCCAGGTCTGCGGGCGTCGGGAGGACAACGAGCGGCGGGATCAGGAGCAGCAGCCCGCCGCGCAGGAGGAAGGTGGCGAGCGCGAGCAGCCACCAGCGCCCCCGCCCGAGGGTCGCGAGCACGGCCGCCCGCATCGCGGCGAACCAGCCGACCTCTCGCTCGATGGTCATCGCCGGCCCAGCGACTCGACGCCGCGGCGGAAGGCCGTCAGCACCTCGGTCGCGAGCTCGTTCGGCCGGAGGGTCGCCGCGCGAGCGGGCTCCCAGCGGAACCCGGTCCGGACGATGGCCGGCGCCCGCCAGGGTCGCTCCGGATCCTCCGCCGGGACCGCGGGGGCCACGCGGATCTGGAGCCGGCCGCCGTCCTCGAGGATGAAGCCCGACAGGCCGCCGCCGAGCGCGAGTCCGAGGCGTGCCGCGGGCGGCTCCGGCGGCGGCCCGGACGCGGGCGCCAGATCGACGAACGACACGATCTCGGACCCCTCGGCGACCCAGAGCACGGCGAGCCACCAGTCCTCGCTCGTGACCGGCCGGCTCATGCCGGCGTGAAGGCGTCGCTCCCCCACGACGATCTCCTGCTCGCGCAGGAACGACGGGCCGGGTGTCGGGAGTCGGGAGCTGGGAGGTTGATCGACCACGGCAGGCTCAGGCGGGAGCGTCGCCCTCGGTGGGGACCTCCGCGGCCGGGACCTCAGCGGCGGGGACCTCCATGGCGGGGACCTCGGCGGCTTGCGCCTCGAGCTCGGCCCTGATCGCCTCGAGCTCGAGGCGGGCCATCTCGCGTCGCACGGCCTCGGAGGGCGGCGCCACCGCGGCCTGACCTGCCCCGGCGAGCACGGCGGCGGTGTCCGGTGCGATCGCGGCGGACGACCTCGGGACCTGGTCGGGCGGCAATGGATCGAGGTCGCCGGCGATGAGCCGGACCAGCCGGTTCGGTCGGGCGATCGCACGGCTGGTGGGGATGCTCGGATCGATGCTCGTGACCCCGGGGATCGATGGCTCCTCGTTCGCCGGTTCGCGGAGGACCGCGCCACATGACGGACAGGTCGCCGCGTCGCTCGCCACGACGCTCGAGCACCACGGGCAGCGGGACTCGGAGCCCGAAGGCCCCCCGGCGGGATCCGTCACGCCCGCAACTCTAGTACGCCCGTGCGTCCGCCCGTCACTCCCACTCGATGGTCGCCGGCGGCTTGGAGGAGATGTCGTACACGACGCGGTTGACGCCGCGGACCTCGTTGACGATGCGACTGCTCATCTTGCCGAGGACGTCGTAGGGCAGTTTCGCCCAGTCGGCGGTCATGCCGTCCTCGGAGGTGACCGCCCGGATGGCGACGACGTTGGCGTACGTCCGGTAGTCACCCATGACGCCGACGCTCTGGACGGGCGTCAGGATCGCGAACGACTGCCAGAGGCTGCGATACAGGCCCGCGGCCTTGATCTCGTCGATGACGATCCAGTCGGCCTCGCGCAGGATCTCGAGCCGCTCGGCAGTGACCTCGCCGATGACCCGGATCGCCAGGCCCGGGCCCGGGAAGGGCTGGCGATGGACCATCGCGTCGGGCAGGCCGAGCTCGATGCCGACGGCCCGGACCTCGTCCTTGAAGAGGTATCGCAGCGGCTCGATCAGCTGGAACCGCAGGTCGGCCGGCAGGCCCCCGACGTTGTGATGGGTCTTGATCTTCTGGGCGGTCTTCGTCTCGGCCGTGGCGCTCTCGATGACATCGGGGTAGAGCGTGCCCTGGGTCAGGAAGTCGATCCTGGCCCCGCCCTGCTCGATGCGAGCGGCCTCCTCCTCGAAGACCCGGATGAACTCGTCGCCGATGATCCGGCGCTTCTCCTCGGGGTCGATGACCCCGGCGAGCCGGGCCAGGAACCGCTGTCGCGCATCGACCATGACGAGCTGCATCCCGAGGTGCTCCTCGAAGGTCGCCCGCAGGAGCTCCGACTCCTTCTTGCGCATCAGCCCATGGTCGACGTAGATGCAGGTCAGGCGATCGCCGACCGCCCGATGGACGAGCGCCGCAGCCACCGCCGAGTCGACGCCGCCCGAGAGGGCGCAGATGACCTTGCCGTCGGAGCCGGTCGCGGCGGCGTGGCGGTCCACCCGCGCCCGGATCTCCGCGACGGTCGAATCGATGAAGTTCGCCGGCGTCCAGGAGGGCACGACGCCGGCGATGCCGACGACGAAGTTCCGGAGCACGTCCCGGCCTCGTGGCGTGTGGACGACCTCGGGATGGAACTGGATGCCATAGAGGTTTCGCTCCGGGGCCTCGAGGCCGGCGAACTCCGTCGAGCCGGACTGGGCCGTCGAGCGGAAGCCGTCGGGCAGGCGGGTGATCGAGTCGCCGTGGCTCATCCAGACGGGCTGCTCGCGATCGATGCCGCGGAACAGGCCGTCCTCTGTCGTGATCGTGACCGTCGCCGGGCCGTATTCGCGCTTCGAGGTCGAGGCCACGTCGCCGCCGAGCTCGTGGGCCATCAGCTGGGCGCCGTAGCAGATCCCGAGGACCGGCAGCCGGCCGCTCCAGATCGACGGGTCGGCTTTCGGCGCTTCCGCGTCGTAGACCGAGTTGGGACCGCCCGAGAGGATCACCGCCGCGACGCCGCGCCGCTCCAGCTCCGCCAGGGGCGTGTCGTGGGGCAGCAGCTCCGAGTAGACGTTGAGCTCGCGGACGCGGCGTGCGATCAGCTGCGCGAACTGGCTGCCGAAGTCGAGGATCGCCACGGTCCCCGTCCCGGCCGCGGGACGATCCCCGGCGGCTCGCTCCGGGGGCGGGGCGTTGAGGGCGGTCTCGAGATAGGCCTCGACCTCGGCGTCATCCGGGGCGAGGACCCGATGGCCGGCATTCGCCAGCTCGCCATGGACCGTCTTGCCCTGCCCCGCCACGACCGAAGTCTACCGGGCGGGCGTCAGCCGGAACGCCGGGCCGCGGCCCATGCGCTCGGCCGGCGTGCCGTACTTGAGGATGAGCTCGACGACGGCGCGGGCCGCCTCGCTCGCGTCGAGGGGTGTCGCAAGCATCTCGACCGTCCGATTCTCGGTCGTCACGCGGCAGCGCGGGTCGGCCTCGAGGTTGCGAGCCCAGTCCGCGTCCGGCTGTCCAGCGGCGACGAGGATGCTGCCGTCCGGCTCCTCCACGAATCCAACCGCCGCGGTCGTGACGCGGCCACTCGTGCGGCCACGGGACTCGATGGTTGCGACCTTGCCCCAGGCGGTCAGCTGCTCGCCGATGTCGTCCTTTGTCACCTCGACCCTGACGGACGCAGGCCGGAGCCAGGCGAAGGCGGCCCCGAGGAGGCGGAGCGAGCGCACTCGAACGTGCGTGAGCGACGCACCGGAGGGGTCAACGCCCGCATGGCCCGGGCTGCGCCCGTCAGCGCCCGCGCTGTTGCCAGGACTTGCCTTCCGTCGCAACGGCCGGGGCATAGACCATCTCGACCCGTTGCATCTCGGCGATCGTCCGGGCACCGAGAGCGGCCATCGACTGGCGCAGCGCACCCATGAGGTTCTGGGAGCCGTCGGTAACGGTGGCCGGGCCGTTGAGGATCTGCTCCAGCGAGCCCGCGGTGCCAACCTTGATGCGGGTGCCGCGCGGGAGGACCGGCGAGGGGGCGGCCATGCCCCAGTTGACGCCGCGGCCGGGCGCCTCCGCGGCGCGGGCCAGCGGCGAGCCGAGCATCAGCACGTCGGCCCCGGCGGCGATCGCCTTGGCCAGCTCGCCGCCCCGGCGCATGCCCCCGTCGGCGACGACCGGGACGTACCGGCCCGTCCGCTCGAGGTAGGCATCGCGGGCCGCCGCAACGTCCGAGATCGCCGTGACCTGCGGCACGCCGATGCCGAGGACCTCGCGGGTCGTACAGGCGGCCCCGGGCCCCACGCCGACGAACACCGCCGCGGCGCCCTGCTCCATGAGCGCGAACGCGGCCTCGGCATTGGTCGTGTTGCCGACGGCGACCGGGATGGGCATGAACCGGGTGAAGTCCGCGAGCTCCAGCGGGTCGTAGCCCGTCGCGAGGTGGCGAGCCGACGAGACCTGGCTCTGGACGAGAAACAGGTCGGCTCCGTGCTCGGCACAGAAGGGACCCCACTTGCGGGCCGCGCCCGGGGTCGCGGACACCGCGGCCTTCGAGCCGGCGGCATGGGTCTCCTCGATCCGGCGGGCGACGAGCTCCTCGCGGATCGGCTCCAGGTACGCCTGCGCCAGCACGTCGTGGACCTGGTCGTCGGGCGCAGCGGCGATCCGGTCGAGGACCTCGCGCGGGTCGTCGTAGCGGGTCTGGACGCCTTCGAGGTTGAGGACGGCCAGGCCGCCCAGGCGCGCGAGCGCGCCGGCGAAGGCGGGATCGGCGACGGCATCCATCGCGGAGGCGAGCACGGGAATGGCGAGCTCGATGCCGCAGAAGGTCTGGCTGAGCTCGACGTCGGTTGGCTCGACGGTCTCGATGCCGGGGGCCAAGGAGACGTCCTCGAAGCCATACGTCGGGCGGAGGCGATCGACCTTCGAGCGGAAGGTCGGGCGGTCCGCGGCCAGCTTGGGAGCCGCTGGGTGCTCGATCACGCCGGTGGCCTCCTCCGGGCGGGGTGGGTGGCCGACAGTCTAGCAGCGGGCGAGCCCGAATCAGCTCGGGTCGGGCAGGCGATACGACGCGGCAAGGTCCGGGTGGGCGACGAGCCACTCGACCTGGTCGATCGCCCTGCGGTAAGCCGGCCACACGACCATCGAACGAGCCTCGTCAGGGGAGAGCCAGCGCAAGTCGTCGTGCTCGTGCGACAGCTCGACGGTCGCGGCTGGGCCGACACGGGCCGCGAAGACCGCCTCGCAGAGGATCGCGTCGATGGCGGCCTCGTGGAACCAGTTGACGATGTCCGTCTCGAAGAACGCCTCGATGTCGGGCGTGCCGAGGCCGGTCTCCTCGCGGACCTCGCGGAGGGCGCCGGCGGTGATCTGCTCGCCGGGCTCGAGGCGTCCGGTCACGCACTGCCAGAGGCCGGCGTACATCCGATCGGGCGCTCGGCGGATAAGGAGGACCTCGAGGCCGTCCGGGACGACCCGATAGAGCCAGCAGGCGACGAGATCCGGCCGAACGCTCATTCGATGCCCGGCCCGCGCCTCGTCAGAGCCGCTCGAAGCGCTCGACCGGCAGCACGAAGATCGTCGCGCCGCCGACCTCGACCTCGAGCGGGTACGGCATGAAGAACTCGCCGGGCTCCATGATCGGCGGCATCGGGTTCACGACCTCGGTGCGCGAGGTGCAGTTCTCGCGCACGATCTCGAGGACCTCGTCCACGCGGTCGTCCTCGACCCCGACGATCACCGTCGCGTTGGATTGCTTCAGGAACCCGCCGGATGACTGGAGCCGCGTCGTCCGGTGCTCGCGCTGGAGCAGGGCATCGACGAGAGCGCCGGCATCGTGACTGTGAACGATCGCGACCACGAGCTTCACGGCCGGGAGTATAGGAGCGGCGGTGTACGATCCCGCCGGTCTCATCTGGCCCGAATTCGACGTCTTCCATCCCCCGCGAGGAGGTCCTGCGTGTCCGATCGCCTGCCCGGCGCCGCCGATCCGATGCTGCTGGGCGCCATCCGCGCGGTCGCCCGAGGCGGCGACGGGGAGGCCACGCTCGTCGAGCTCCTGACCGCGGCCGTGACGGCGACGCAGGCCGCCCGGGCGGTCGCCATGCTCTGGGACGGACCCGCGGAGGCCCTCCGCGTCGCCAGCTCCGTGGGCCTCGACGAGCCGGACGCGGCTGCGTACGACGCTGCCGCCGCCGAACGAAGTGGCGCGCTCGGCTCCGTGGCTCACGACCGCCGGCCGATCACCGGCGCTCCAGACCCCGTCCATGCCGGCGCCCTGCTCGCCGCCTGGCCGATCGTGGTGGGCGGCGGCGGGATCGAGGAGCCGATCGGCGTGCTCGCCCTCTCGGGACTGGCGCCGTGGTCCGTCGACTCCGTCGACGCCGAGCGAGTGGCCGCGATCGCGGACCTCGCCGGTGTCGTCGTGGATCGGGCCCGCCTCACCGCCGATGCCCAGGAGCGGGGCGACTGGCTGGAGCGCCTGGCCAACTCGGACGGGCTGACCGGCCTCGCCAATGCCCACACGCTGGCCCGAGTCATCGAGCTCGAGGTGGCGCGGGCGAGTCGCCAGGAAACGGAGCTGTGCGTCGCGGTCTTCGACGTCGATGGCATCGGCCTGATCAACGAGAAGGCCGGACGCGCCGTCGGTGACGCGGTCCTGCGCGAGGTTGCGGCGGTCATCACCGAGTCCGTCCGGCTCGTGGACACGGTCGCCCGCGGTGGCGGCGACGAGTTCGTGCTCGTGGCGCCCGGCGCCAAGGGGCCGACGGTCGTCCGGCGGATCGTCGGCGCCGTCGCGGCGCGCCCGCCGATCGGCGGGCGCGGGTTCACGGTCTCGGCCGGGGTGGCGCGCTTCCCCGCCGACGGCACGACCGAAGCCGAGCTGGAGTCCGCCGCGCGGGCAGCGCTCGATGCCGCACGGGTATCCGGACCGGGCAACGTCGGCGAGGCTCGCGGAGCGGCCGCCGCGGGTTAGCCGCCGGCCGTCCGCGGCGTGTCGAGCCGGTCGCTCGCGGCGCGACGGCTTAGCCGCTCGCCGGCTGGGCGTGGCCCTCAACGACGATCGGCAACGTCGGGGCCGTGGCCCCCGGACCCGGTTCCCGGGTGAGGGCGACGACGATGCCCGCCTCGGTGCTGCCGACAGATGACGTCAGCGTCCCGGTACCCGATCCGGGCACGACGAAGGACCCCGCGGGCAGGGGCTTGCCATCGGCGCCGATGAGCCAGGCCTCGTAGACCTGGTTCCCGGTCGTCGGTGCGAGGTCGTGCATGGCGATGACGAGGCGCCCCGCAGGATCGACCGCCGCCAACCCCGAGGGGCCCGTGCCCGTCGTGTCTTTGAGGAGCGCGAGCTGACCGCCGGAGCTGGAGGCGGCGTCGAGGACTGCCACGACCCCATCGCGATAGGCGGCGAGATCGGCGACCTGCGCGCGCAGCTGGAGGTTCCAGGCGCCGAGCACGGCGATCGCGACCACCGCGGCAACGGCGGTGAGGCCCCACGCCGGCCGCCGGAACAGCTCGACGAGGACGGCCGGCCTTCGCCGCGCCCGCGGCAGCGGCGCTGGCGTCGGCGCGGGGATCGGGGCCGGATGAAGGACGGCCTCGGCTGCTGCAGCCGCTGCGGTCTCGGCGCGTTCGGCCTCGACGCCGGCCAGGTCCGCCCGAGCGGCTGCCAGGATCCGCGGGCCCAGGCTCGACGGCGGCTCGACCACCGGGACGGACCGCGCCAGGGCGGGGACGACGGCGCCCAGCTCCGCGAGCTCGGGGTGCGGCTCCGGACAGCTCGCGAGGTGCTCGCGGACGCGGGCCGTCTCAGCGGGTTCGAGGCTGCCCAGGACGAAGCCGGACGCCAGCTCGGCGACCTCACCGCACGTCATCGCGGATCCGTGGAGGTCAGCCATCGCGGTCTCCCGGACCGAGCTCGCGCCGCAGCGCGAGCAGCCCGAGCCGCATCCGGCTCTTCACGGTCCCGAGCGGCAAGTCGAGGCGCTCGGCGATCTCCACCTGGGTCAAGCCGCTGAAGTAGGCCAGCTCGATCGCCTCGCGCTGGCGGACCGGGATCGCGGCCAGGGCACGCTGGATGGTCTCGCGATCGAGGGTCGCGGCGACCTCGTCCCAGACATCGGGGAGGACAAGGCCCAGCGGGCTGGCCGAGCCCTGGTCCTCGTCGGGCAGCTCGGTCGTCGCCCGGCGGCGGCGGAGGCTGTCGATGGCCCGGTGATGGACGATCGCGAGGAGCCAGGTCCGGACGCTGCCGCGGCCCGGCACGTAGCGCGCGGCGTTGCGCCACGCGCCGAGGAAGGCCTCCTGGACGACGTCCTCCGCCGACCCGGGGTCGCCCGTGATCCGAACTGCGATCGAGTAAGCCATCGTCCCGTACCGCCCGTAGAGTCCTTCCAGTGCTTCGAGCTCGCCCCCGGCAAGGCGCGCGATGGCCGCCAGATCCGGATCTCCCGGATCGGCGAGCCTGGCGGCCCCGACGTGATCGTCGAGCTGTGTCATGTCCTCTTGCGTTGGATCGGCCCGGGCGGTTCACCCGGGCGGTTCACCGAGCCATCCGCCGGCTCCGACGCGGCGAGTGTACCGGCGCCATTTCGGTCGCCGATCGGCCCGAGAGGTGCCCCCGGCTGGTGAGCAATCTCGCCCGAGGACC